>JAAUYH010208131.1_pt1 | contig 39028 bp, 27 predicted proteins | sample 7278061 | NCBI WGS metagenome assembly JAAUYH01 (sample SAMN14350203, study PRJNA611818) | marine sediment metagenome | isolation source: surface marine sediment (0.6m) | place: French Polynesia: Moorea | collected 2018-08
CGGCCGCGGCAATTGAGCTGGTGTGGTGAAAACAGCGCGCGCCGATGGTTCCGGCGAGCTGCATGGCGTTGCGGGTGCCTTCGATGTTGGCCTGGTCCTGGGACTCCGATGACGCGTCCAGATCGTAGATGGCCGCCAGGTGGAAAAAGTGGCGTACCTGGCGTTCCAGGGCTGTCCGCTGTTTTTTGGTGACGCCCAGGTTCTTACGCGTCAGGTCGCCGGTGACGGCAACAATTCGGTCAGGGCTCGCCCCCAGCGACTGGACCAGATCCTTCAGCTTTCGTTTTGATCCCTTGCGCACCAGAACGTAGATCTTGCCACGCCGCTTCAGCAGCTCCCCCAGAAGGTTCTTGCCAATGAAGCCGGTTGCTCCCGTCACGAAATAAGCCATGTGTGATCCCCACTAGTTTGAAGGCCGGAATCGGCTAGTGTAGCGGAAAGAGAAATTGAGATGGAATCCCGGCGGCCATTGAAGCTCAATGCGGTCCAGCACAGCACCGGCACACTAGTGTGTTTATTCTAGGGCACGGCGATAGCATGTGCGCATCACCCAAAAAGCGGGAGACGCATGATGTTGATCGAACAATTCGAAGAGCTTCAGAAAAAGGTTGAGAAGACCGCGAATAAAGCCTGGAAAGACGGCAACAAAGACCTCAAGAAAATCCGCAAGGAAGTGGACAAGCGGCTGAACGAACTGGCCAAAGAAGGCCGTTCCATGCAGAAAAAAGTCGAAAAAGACCGTAAGAAAGCCGTGGCTATCGTACTGGGCGGCCTGGAAACCGGACGTGACTACGTGGAGACCGCGGTCAGCGACCGCTGGAACCAGGCCCAGAAAACCTTCGAGGAAGCCTTCGCCCGGCTGCTGGAGCGCCTGGACGTGCCCACCTCCGAGGACATTCAGGTGCTGGCCAAGCAGGTCAACGCCCTGTCGCGCCAGGTCAGTAACCTGCGAAAGCAGAAAGGCAAGAGCTGACCGGACGCCGGCTCACCCGCACCGGGTAAGCTCTCAGCGGTATGCCTCGGCCAGCCGGCCGAGGTAACCCCGCTCGGGCTCCCGCAGGTAGGGCGCCATCAGGGACAACGTCTGGTACACCGCGGGCGCCAGTTCCACCTCGCCCTGCTCATCGGCACGAACCGTGGCAAAACTCAGCCAATAAGTCGCCACCAGCGCCATGCTGGTGGCCACCGCCTCGACCTCCTCATCACTGGCCTGCATCACCCCCGCCGCGATCAGGCTGTGGCACAGGTCCTTTCCAGCCTGTTCCTTTTTCCTGATCAGGCGATGAAACCGCCGCCGGATAGTGCGGTTCCGACGGGTGAGGTCCACCAGGTTGTGGTAGAGAAACCGATACTCCCAGATGGTTTCGTACACCAAGTGCAGGAACAGCCAGACATCCTCCAGGTCCATGATTCCGCGATCTGCAGGCGCATCCAGCAGCGCCTCCATGCGCTGTCTGAAGCCGGCAAAGATCTCCAGGGTGATGTCTTCCTTGTTGCGGAAGTGGTAGTAAAGATTCCCGGGGCTGATATTCAGCTCATCGGCGATGTGGTTGGTGCTGACGTGGGCCTCGCCGTCCTCGTTGAACAGCATCAGGCTGGCGGCCAGGATCCGCTCCCGGGTTTTCACGGCTGGGGCAGACTGCTCGGCGTAATCAGCCCTTCAGGCGATTGACCAGTTCGACGTACTTCTGCTTGGCCTCGGATGAGTCCATGCCCGACAGCTGTTCCCAGGCTTCATACTTGGCCGAAGCAACGAAGTCGAAAAAGCCCGGCTTTTCGCCGGTTACGTCACCTTCCGATCCCTGCTTATAGAGGGAATAGAGCTTGAGCATGATCTCGTTGTCAGGCCTTTCGGGCAGGACCTTTGCGTCCGCCGCGGCCTGAATGAACTGCTGGTCTAAATCCGCCATCACCGTGATTCCAAATGATCTCGGATCACATTAATCCGTTCACGATTTTTAAGCAACATCGACCCGTGGAAGCGAGCTGGACAGACAAGCCAGCAACAAGCCTATAGAATGCGCGGATAGTGAGGGAAGCTTCAGGAGTATCGATGCAGGCACCCATCGAGATCCCCAATTTCGACATCGTCGACGAACTGGGCCGGGGCGGCATGGCCCGGGTTTACCTGGCTAGACAGCAGCAGCCCAAGCGCAAGGTGGCGGTGAAAATCGTGTCTCCGGGCACCGGCCAGGACGACGCTTTCCTCGAAAGCCTGAAGCTGGAAGGCGACATGGCGGCCCAGTGCAGCCACGCCAATATCGTCACGGTCTACGCCTGTGGTGTGATAGACCATCATTACTTTCTCGCCATGGAGCTGCTCAGCGGCGGAGACCTGACCGAGAAGATCAAGCAGGGCATGAGCGCGGACCAGGCCCTGGACATCCTGCGCCAGATGGCCAGCGCGCTGGATCATGCCCACGGCATGAACCTGCTTCATCGCGACATCAAACCGGAAAACATCATGTTCCACGAGAGCGGCAAAGCCGTACTGGTGGACTTCGGCATTGCCAAGGAGCAGGACACCGAGAGCAATTTCACCAAGGCCGGCGCCGTGGTGGGCACCCCCCATTACATGAGTCCGGAACGGGCAACCGGCAAACCCATCGACGCCCGCTCGGACCTGTATGCCCTGGGCGTGGTGTTTTACGAGATGCTGACCGGCAAGAAACTCTACGAAGGCGCCGACACCTTTGCCATCAGCTACGCCCACGTGTATGAGCCGATCCCCATGCTGCCCTCGCCCTACGAGGGATATCAGGAGCTGCTGAACCGGCTGGTGGCAAAGGAGCCCGACGACCGTTTCCAGAGCGCCGCCGAGCTGATGGATGCGTTGGACAAGCCCGCGAGCCTGCCCGCCATGGACCCGTCCGACAGCGCCACCATGGCGGTCGCGCCGTCGGATATACATCCATCCGCGGCAGCCCCCGCGGCCACTCCCGCGGCCACTCCCGCCGGGGGGGCCGCAGCAGATAAAGCCGGGTCCGCATTTCCGCTGGTACCTGCCATTGCGGTTGCGGTCACGGTGCTGGTGGTTGCGCTGGCCGGGTGGAAAATCATGGGCGGCCGGTCCGGCGCAGGCAGCATGCCCATCGGTGACAACCTGACCGTGGAACAGCGGATTCGCATGGAGGAACTGCTGCAGTCAGCGCGGTCCCTCAGCCGAATCGGCAACTACGAGCAGGCTGAGGAAAACCTGGTCAAAGTGCTGACGGAATTCGACTGCCGCAATCAGGAGGCCCGCAGCGACCTGAAAGGCCTGAATCCAGCCCGGGCCCAGGAACTGATCGACGGCTGCCGGTAGCCTGTCGCGACCAGGGACGCTACAGCAGGATTCGCTCGGACCGACTCGCTGCCTGCCGGCTAGGCAGGAAAAAGAACTCGCTGCCCTCATGTCCGGCGAATTTCAAGGCCGTGTACTCCGGTGACTGCCGCACCCGCGCAAGCCGGGAACGGGTCTCGACATCGCTGCGAACGGAATCAAACAGCCGATATCCCTCCATCACGTCTCCGTTTCCGGATATGGCGCGAATAAAAGAACCGCCGAATATAGAATGACCGTCCCCGCCTTCGTCCAGTACCGGCTGCAATCCGCCGGAGGTCAGCACCGTCCTCGCGCGGACCCGGGAAATAAACAGCAGGTCCTGGTCCTCGATTTCGATGGGAATGGGACGGATTGCCGAACCCGACAGGGTCCCGGCGTAGCAGCTGTCGGCCACCACCAGCACGTGTTTGGCTTTCATCTCCGAGATGAAATCGCTGATTTGTGCATTGCCGATCCAGCTGCTGTCGCGGGCCGCGCCAGCGTCCACACCCAGCCAGTAGCCCTCGTCACCTTCCAGCACGCCGTGACCGGCGTAATAGATCAGCAGATTGTCGTTCTTGCCGAGCTTTTCTGTGAGCTCGGCCAGTTCCACCACGATACGGTCCCGGGTGGCGTTGGTCAGCAGCCGGACGTTGTAGCCGTACCGGTTGCGCAGAATGTCGGCCACTCCCTGAGCATCGTTGATGGCGGTGCCCAGTGTTTCGTGGTTGGCGTAATTGTTGTTGCCGATGACCAGCGCATGAAAGGACCCCAGGTCGCTGCGCAGGCGGTTGCGGAAGCGCTTGGAGGTGCTGCGCTGGGCAACGGCTGCGGGGGCCTCCTTCTGGATCAGGAAACTCTCGCTGGATTTGCTGCCGTCCCGCCTGACCGCTTCGATATTGACCGGCGTCTGGCCGCCTGGATCCAGGGCCAGGCGCACGTTGAACAGGCCATAGTCGTCGATCTCGGTCAGTGCGTCCCGGTCATTCACACGAAATGCCAGCAGCTCGTCCCGGGGCGATACCCGGCCAATCAGTTCGTACTCCGCCAGCTCGGACAACAGGGTCACTGACCGAGTCCCCCGGGCAACGCCGACTTCCGGGGAAATCATGTTGATACCGACGGTGCTGGCGTCAGACACCTGGCTGACGCCCAGCTGTCCCAGCAGTTCCTGGGTGGTCTGCTGGTAGTCGGCAATCTCCAGTTCGCGCTCCAGGATTTCCTGCTGCAGCTCTTTCACCAGGTCACTGCCGGCGTCGGCACTGGCCAGCTGCAGCTGTGCCTCCAGCAGGGATCCCTGGGCGGATGCCAGGGAGTTCCTGATATCGTCGATCTCCCGGTCCCGACCGTTCACCTGGGCCTGAAGATCCGCTTCGCGCTGCCGCGACTGCTTGAGCGCCTCCCGCGCCGTGGCCAGTTCGCGCAGCAGCTCCGCCTGCCGGGCTTCGAACAGGCCTCGCTCCACGTCCAGCGCCAGCTCAGAATCAGCGATTCGAGCCTCAAGTTCCGCGGCCTGGGGTGAGCCCGCCGCGCTCTGCAGCTGCCCTTTCAGGGCATCGATCTCTGCCTGGGACGATTGCAGCCGGGACCGATCCTCCTCCAGTTCAATCTGGGTTCTGGACAGCTCCAGTTCCGCCGACTCGCTTTGGGACCGCAGCAGTCGCAGTTCTTTCAGCAGGGCGGACTGGGCCGTTTCCGCCGTTTGCAGCCGCCCGCGCAGGCCCTGGTTTTCGTCCCGCAGGCGAGCCAGGGTGGCCCGGTCTTCGTCGGACATCTGACCCGCTGCCATTCGCTCGGCCTCGAGCTGCAGCAGGGTCTCAGCCAGCTCATCCTGGGCCCGCTGCAGGTCTCTCTTGCGCCGGTTCAGCGTCTTTTCCGCACTGGCCAGCTGATCCGTCAGATCCAGCACCTGCTGGCGCAGCCGCTCGGCTTCTGCCGCCAGAGCCCGGCGCTGGGCCAGTTCCTCGTCGGTGGTGTATTCCAGGATACCGTCGGTGATGCCGGAAGCCTGGCGATACAGGTTCATGGCCCGAGGCAGATCCTGCGCCACACCGCGGCCGCTCTCGTACAGTGCACCCAGGTTGATCATGGCCCGTGAATGCCCCTGCTCTGCGGCCTTGGCGTACCATTCGGCCGCCCTGGCGTAGTCTGGCTCGACCCCAAGGCCTTCTTCATAGATCTCGCCGACGTAGGTCTGGGCCTGGGCGTCGCCACCTTCCGCTGCGGGCATCCAGACCTTCAGTGCAGTCTGGTAGTCAGCCCGATCATATGCCACGTACTCGCCTCCCCGTATGGCGCAGTCCTTGGCCGAAGTGCGAATGGGCTGGCGCGCGGCCAGGTAGGTGAAGCGCTGTCCCATCTGCCGGACCTGGGGAGGCAACAGGCAGTCGACGATGAACAGGTCATCCGCCTTGATTGCGCCTTCGTAGTCGTCGATATCCACTTTCTGGGCCGCGCCGGCTACGGTCACCGTGACCGCGGTCGCGACCGCAAGTAACACTCGTCCCATGAGTCCTCGCTCGATCAATTCCATCTGTAGAACCTCCTGGCCAAAGGGCCTAAAACTCAAAGCGCACGCCGGCGTTGACAGTCCAGCGTGAGAATCCGCTCAATCCGAGTATGTTTCGATAGCTGAGGAATGCCTGCCGGCCATTGGCACCGACAAACACCAGCCCCAGCCCGGCGCTGCCGTAGTTACGATCCGGATCATCCGCGTCCACCAGGAATGAACTGGCGGCACTGGCGCCGATGATGCGGGAATTGAATCCGTTGTCGTCGTTCTGGGCTTCGTGGTGATACGCCAGGTCGAAGGTCGGCGTCAGCACACCCCGTGCCAGGCTGATCACCTTGGAAACGCTCAGGTTGGCGCTGAACACCAGGGATTCGACCTGCTGCTCCTGGTATTCCAGGGCCAGGAACGTGCCGGCCTCGGTGAAGGAGTCGATGTCGGCATCCATGTAGCTGATGCTGGCGCTGGGGGTAAAGTTCCAGCCGTTGCGGTTCAGGTTGTAGCCCAGTGCCAGGGAGCCCGACAGCTGGTCTGAATCGGCATCACCCCGGGCAATCTCATCCACGACCAGGTCGCCGATGGTGAAGCTGATGGGTCGTACCTGTTCGAAATCCATGCTGCCGAAGCTGAGGAGTGCGTCCAGGTAGAGTCGATCGGTCGGATAGTAGCTGGCGAAGACGTGGGCCGTGATGCCGTCAGACTTCAGCTCCCCGCCGTCGGTCATTTCTGACTCGTAGTCGGCAAAACCGATGGCGGCGCCACCGATGAATCGCGTGGAAAAGCGGTAGTCGACACCGGCCGTAATGCCCAGGGTATCGAAATCGTAGCCAATCTCCCGCGCACTGGAGTCCTTATCGCCGCCGCTGACGGTACCGTTGATGAAAAAGCCCCATGGCTTGACCAGGCCAGCGGAATCGATCTCGGGATCCTCGGAGTCGGCTGCCTGGAGGTAAGCCATGGCAATACTCTCGTTGCCAAAGCGGAAATTCAGCCCGTTCATGGAGAAGCCGGATCCGCCACCGTTGCGGTTCTGGCTGAAACGCTGCTGCACGTTCTGGAACTGGACGCCGTTGGATTCAACCAGCGATGTATGCTGGGTCTGGGTCTGGCGGCCAACAATCTGGCGGATGGCATTGGCCACTTCGCTGCTCCTGCCGTCATTCAGCGCATCGGCAATGGCCCGACACAGCGGCACCACGTCCGGCGGGGGGTTGCCGCACAACGCAGCCGTGGGCGCCAGGTTATCGCGAACCACGGGATCCGTGGTGTCGCCCAGGGCAAACTCCAGGCTGTCCTCCAGCTGATCCACCGTAGGCGTCAAGCGCACCGTGGTCGTCTCGGTGTCGGTGTTGTTGGAGGGGTTGTCGTCCAGGCCAAGCCCGACAAAACGCGTTTCCACGCTGAAGGACAGTTCGCTGGATTCATCCGGCGCCCGGACCGACAGGGTGATCTGCTGATCGAGGTTGACCTCCAGGTTACCCACCGAACGGCAGATCAACTGCGCCGCTTCGATTTCGCAGTCCAGCTTTTCGCCGGAGGACACGCTGTCCACCGTGAGACCCGGCGGCAGCATGCCGCGAACATCGTAATCGCTGGCCATGGCCGGGCCGTTGTTGCGCAGCACCAGCTGGTAGTCGAAAGGATCGCCGGTCAGCACCGGATCCACCGAGTCGTTCAGGGTGATTTCCAGGTCGGCCGCCTGCTGGGGACCAATCACGGAAGTTGTGGCCTGGTCAGAGTTGTTGCCGGGTTCCAGATCCTGGGTTGCGGCGGTAACCACCGCCTCGTTCTCGATGGAGCCGCTGGACACATTGACCCGCCCGGTCAGAGTGATGCCGCGCATTTCGCCAACGCCGAGGTCGTCCATCAGCTCACAGCTCACCGCCGCCTGCGTCACCTGGCAGTTCCAGCCCGGCGCGTTGACGTCGGCCAGGGTGATTCCGGATGGAAGTGCATCTTCCACGCGAACCTGGCTGGCCGCGGCCGGACCGTTGTTGACGACATCGATGGCGTAGGTCAGCACGTCATTGAATCGGGCGCTCTCGCGATCCACCTGTTTGGTCAGCCCAATGTCAGCTTGAACAGCCGGCAGCACATTGGTGTCTGCCGCGGAGGTGTTGTCGACGGTATCGGTGTCCAGTTCCGCCGATGACACCTGGGCGGTGTTGCGGATAAGCCCGGGGGTGTCCGGCGCGGTGACGTCCAGCAATAGATCGGACATCAGGTCCGGCAGGATTTGTCCACCCAGGTCGCAGGTCACCAGGTTGCCTGCGGCGGAGCAGTTCCAGCCAACGCCGCTGCCCGCCACGAAATCCATACCGGGCGGCAGCTCGTCCACAATCTGCACCGAACTGGCGGCCTGCATGCCGTTGTTGATGACCCGCAGCAGGTATTGGAAGGGTTGTCCGGCCACCACCGTTTCGGCCAGGCTGGATTTCTGCAGTTCCAGGTTCACTCTGTCGCTGCCACCCACCTGGACGTCCACTGAATCTGAATTGTTGTTCCGATTGACGTCGTTCTGGTCGGAGCTCACCGATGCGGTATTGGTGATCACCACGTCCGCGTCTGGCGCAGTCACCGCCAGCCTCAGGGCAGAGGTCTGCTCGCCCGGGCCCAGCGCCCCCGGCAGGTAGCTGCAGCTGACGGTGTTCTGGACCAGCTGGCAGGACCAGTCGATGGTGTTCACGTTTCTCAAGGTCACTCCCGCGGGCAAGGTATCGCTCACGGTGATGTTCGTGGCGCTGCCTGAAACGCTGAACACGCTGATGGAATACTCAAAATCGGCGCCCCTGGCGACCTGCAGGGCGTCGGCATCCTTGGTGATTCTCAGGTCCACGTCGGTGCCCACCCCGGTGGTTTCCGTGGTCAGGGACGGCCCGAACTCGTCAGCCACCACAAAGACGTCCGTTGCGATCAGCCCGGGCGCGTTGGGCGCCTGCAGCGTTATCGTCACGCTGGTGGCCTGGCCCACAAGCAACGGCCCCGGGTTGCTGCAGCTGACGAATGCGCCGCTGACTGATCCCTTGGGGGCCTTGTTCGCCGAGCTGAGGAAACAGCTCCAGCCGCCGCCGCCCTTGACGACCTGGGGCACGTACGTCACGCCTTCATCCAGGAAGATATCGGCAAACAGGTTATTGGCGTCCGCCGGACCTGAATTGCTCAGGCTCACCGTCAGGTCAAACAGTCCCCCCGGCTCCACCGGGTCCACGCTGTCGGTGACCACCGTGGTGATGTTGGCCATGGGCGGCGCCGCAATGGTGATGCTGGCAGAGTCGGTGTTGTTGCCGTTGTTGCCGTCCGGCGCAACTGCATCGGCAGAGACCGTGGCCGTGTTGTTGGCGACGCCCGGCGTATCCGCACTGACGTTCAGCGTAATACTGGTGGTCTGGCCCGCAGCCAGGCCGCCGGTGCCGGTGTAGGTGCAGGTGACCGTCCCGGCAGAGTCCGTGCAGTTGAAGTCCACCGCTGAAAAGCCCTGGTAGGTCACCTGGCTCGGCAGGGTGTCAGTCACGGTGAACGACGATGCCGTGGCCGGTCCGGCATTGCTGACGTCCAGGGTGTAATCCAGCACGTCACCCTGGGTGGGCGCGTTGTTGGAGGCGGATTTTGCCAGGCTCAGATCAGCTCCCGGCGCGACGATGGTCACCACCGCCGAGTCGGAGTTATCACCGTTGTTGGGGTCCACCAGGGGCGAATTGACCACCACGTCGGCGGTATTGGTCACCGTCCCGAGGGCAACGGCGGTGACGTCGATATCCACCGACGCGTTGTACGGGCTGGCCTGGGGGCTGCCGATGTAACTGCAGGTCACCGTGCCGGTGGCTTCGGTACAGCTGATATCCGGCGTAGATGACGTCACGCCGTCGAAACTGACCTCAGCCGGCAGCGTATCGGTAACGGTGAAGTTGCCCGCGTCAATACCGGTGGGACCGGCGGCGGAAATATCCAGGGTATAGGTAAAACTGTCACCCACCAGCACGCTGCCGCTGGACGCCGACTTGGTGATGGAGAAATCGTTGATCGGAGCGATGCCGGTAATGATGGCTGAGGGCGACGGAAACGAGGTGTTGTTGTCGGCGGACGGCCCGATGGTCATGCTCACCGCGGACACCGTCGGACTGGTGGGCGCAAAAATGGTCACCGTCACCGGCGGCGTGGTGGCGCCTGGCGCCAGCGTGAGCTGGTAGGCACACGCAACCCCCACGGTTAACCCCTTGAGACCGGGAGACTGGCGACCGCGTTTGCCCTTGAGCTGCTGACCAAAGGGCGTGCAGATCCAATTGGAACCCGTTCCCGAGTCGTAGATGGCTGTTCCGGTCTGCTGGTCATCGGACAGGTCAAAAAACAGCGACACGTTGGTAGCGGGAGCCATGCCGGGTTCGTTGGTGACGTCAGCAACATAAACCAGCGGCTCGCCCGGCCCGGTAGGATCATTGGGCGTCGATAACACCCCCTCGGTCACGATGGTGGCGTTGGTCGAGCTAAGGCTGAGCATGTCAGTGGTCACCACGGTGTCCGGTGGCTGCGGAGTCAACATTCCGTCCACCGAGAACGGGCCCAGGGTTGACTGGTCGGGCGCGGTGGCCGGCACGCGCAGGTCCGCGGTTTCACCCACGTTCAGGGTGCCGACAAACTGACAGTTGATGCTCACCGACTGGAAACAGTTCCAGTCTGGCTGACTGGGAACCTGCACGATACCGGCGGGCTGTTCATTCTGGAGGTCGATGCTGAATCCGTTGGTGGGTCCCCCGGCGGTGTTTTCTACGCTGAATACGAAATCCAGCGGATCTCCCGGAACCACGGCTGCCGGAACAGCCGAGCCGGTGAAAGCCAGCTGTGCCGCGATGGGCCCGGAGATGGTGGTGGTGAAGGAAGCAGAGGTGGACCCGTCGGTGGCGATAAAATCGACCGTATCCGGAAAAATGATGCTTTTGGAGGCATTGACGTCGGCCGTAATCGTGACCGTACTGATGCCCGTGGGAACCGAACCGGGAGGCGTGCAGGTATAGGTGCCGGAAAGCTGGGGATCTTCACACAACCAGCCTTCGGGCGTGGTTTGCGGATCTGGGGACAGGAATCCGAAGCCGCCCCCCTGGCCGCCGAACTGAATGTCAAAGGTATAACCCGGCCTTGGCCCACCGGAATTGTTGAGCGTCACAATGTAGGTCACGCGGCCGAAAACCCCGGCCACGGGGTCCGGATCCCCGCTGACGTCCTGGATGAGCTGAGCCGAGGCCTGAGTCGACAAGATCAAAAGCCCGGCGGCTGTCAGCAAGCATCGCGAGAAGCGACCAATACTGCTCATAAATCTTCCCTGCTAATCGTTCCGTCCTGTCCCTGTCGAGCAGGACACCCCAAAACTATTATATACGTCGATTGGGACTTGCCCACTCGGGCACCCGGTTCACGCGCCCTTGTTGACATGGGTTTACACCCGCCTGCCTGCCGGAGAAGGCGCCGCCAATCCACTTGTGTCCCACCGGTTCCAAGGCACACAATGCGCAAAATCAGAACCAGGAAGCACTCATAATGCAACGCATCATTCGCCACGCTGTCCGCACCGTCCCACTGCTGGCATGGATCCTGTTTGTCGTTACACCGGGTATCCAGGCCATGGAATGCACGGTTGAATCGCCGGTGTACCCCGAGGAGTCATTCCCCCAGGTACGGATCAGCACCAGCGAAGGTGATTTTGTGGTGGAAATGGACCGCCGCAGGGCGCCGATCACGGTCAACAACTTCCTGCGCTACGTACAGTCCGGCGCTTACAAAGGCACAATGTTTCACCGGGTCATCGACGGATTCGTGGTCCAGGGCGGCGGCTACCTGCCCGACGGCACCGCCATCGACACCCTGGGCGACATTCTGAATGAGTCCGGCAACGGCCTGGCCAACAACCAGCGCACCATCGCCATGGCGCGTCACGACGACCCCCATACCGCCACCAGCCAGTTCTATTTCAACCTGGCCGACAACGACAGCCTGAACCCCAACCGCCGCAACTGGGGTTATACCGTGTTCGGTCGAGTCACCGAGGGTTGGGAGGTGGTGGAAAAAATCGGCGGCGTGGCCACGGGCTTTTCCGAGACCATGGGCGCAGCCGATGTTCCGGTGGCGCCGGTGACCATCAAGGACGCCGCATTGATCAAGTCCGATTTCTGATCAGCCCTGGCGCTCCACCGACGCGCGCCCTGCCCACTTGGACACACCGTAGAGGTCAATCCGCCGGCAAAGGCGGGCCACGGGGCTGAGCCAGCCGTCCGGCCGGCGAAGCATGACGCAGGAAGCAAAGTCCAGCAGCCAGGCCCGGTTGCTGTGATCCACCATGACGTTGCCCTGGTTGCGCAGATCCAGGTGAAACACACCGCGGGCGTGCATGGCGTCAACCAGGCTGCGCAGGCTGGCAACAATGCCCTGGCCCCGTTCGCTGGCCAGCGCCTGGTTGCTGATTCGCTCACCCTCGATATTTTCCAGGGCCAGGCTCAGCGGCTCCGGCCATTCCAATACCCGAGGTATGCCGGGCAACCCACGCAACCGCTCGTAGGCACGTTTTTCCCGTCCCAGCAGGAATCGTCCAATCCAGCGAATCACCAGCGGCTTGCCGGCATAGGTCTTGACCACAACCAGCCGGCCCTGCTGGCGCACGCGGTATACGTCTCCGTTGCCCCAGCCGCCACGGTTCAAAACCTCCCGCCGGGCTGTTGACTGGCTTTCACTCACTGTTGTGCACGTTTCACTGTCAGCACCTGGTTTGCGGCAACCCGCGCCAGGGATTGGCGACTGCCATCAGGCCACAGAACAATCACCTGGTCCACCGTGTCCGCCTGACCGAGCCCAAAGGTCGCGATGACTTCGGTCTGTGACAGATAGCTCCGGGTCGGGGTCACCTGGCGCGACTGGCGGACACCACCAGCGATCAGGTGGATCTCGGCGCCGAAGGCGAATGAATTGGGAGGCCGATCCCGCAGCCGAACACGCAGCCAGTTGCCACCATCAACCTCATTTCGATACAGCCGCGCTTTGCCGCCGGCCTCGGCCAGCACGATATCCAGGTCGCCATCTCCATCCAGGTCACCGTACGCGGCGCCGCGCCCCACCAGGGGCCGTGCCAGGTCGCCGGTGCTGGCGGCAAGCTGATACGGCCGCTCGCAGCCTTGACCGCAGTTCCAGAACAGCTGGGGCGGCTGCTGATAGAACTGGCTCGGCTGCACCTGGTTGATCTCGTTTTCCACGTGGCCATTGGCCTGAAACAGGTCCAGGCGACCGTCCAGGTCCAGGTCGGCAAAAAACAGGCCGAATGTCAGCGCGCCCCGACTGGCCGGGCCCACGCCCGTCAGTACGGCATCATCGGCAAACCAGAGTCCGTCCTCTCCGGACGGGCCGGGCTGGGCCGAATACACCGATGTCATCTCGTTGGCAAAGTTGCCAATGGCAAGGGTCATGGATTGCCCGAACAACCTGGCACCGTCGATACCCATGGCTCCGGTGGCGTTGCCCATGTTGTCGAAGGCGAGGCCGAGCTGCTGACCCAGTTCGACAAAGCGGCCGTCACCCTGGTTGAGGTAGGCAAAATTCCGGGTCGTGTCATTGGCCACCACCAGGTCGGTGTCCCCATCGCTATCCAGATCAACGGGGCAAACGGCCAGGGATTTGGCCACGGCGGTGCCGCCGCTGGTCACCACCACTCCCGAGCCATCGGTGATGTCTTCAAACTCCCGGCCCTCCAGATTGCGATAGAGTCGCGGCTGGGTACCCGGAAAATTGGTCGGCGGTCCGTAGGCGCGGCCGATACCGGCCAGCTGGTAGTCCACGGACCGATCCAGCTCCGGATCCCACTCGACGTAGTCGGCCACGAACAGGTCAAGCCAGCCGTCGCCGTCAGCGTCAAAAAAGGTCGCCGCGGTGCTCCAGCCCTTGGGATCTCCCGCCACACCCAGGGACTTCGTGACATCCTCGAACCCAACGCCCGACCGGTTGCGGAACAGCTGGTTGCCGCCGAGTGCCGAGATAAAGATATCAAGGAATCCGTCGCCGTCGTAATCGCCCACCGCCGCACCCATACCGTAGCGGGAGGTTGTCAATTCAAGCTCACGGTCAACGCGCCGGAAGCGCCCCGTACCGTCATTGGCGAACAGACCGACGCTGGCATCCAGCGGTGATTCCCCCGACCAGGGCCAGTGATTGCCGCCTACCAGCAGCAGATCCTGGTCACCGTCGTTGTCGAAATCCAGTACCGCAACGCCACCGACCATGGTTTCAGGCAGCAGCCGCTCTCCCCTGGCGCCGGTCACAAACTCGAAATCCACGCCGCTTTCTGCCGTGACGTCGGAAAAAGTGAGCTTGGGGGTCGGCGCTTCGGACAGAGCCTGGGGAGTGGCGACCACGGGTGTACTGACCCCGGATTCGGTATCCGTGCCGCCGGGCCACCAGTACCAGGCCATGAAAACGGCCAGTCCCGCGGCTATGGCCAGCAGGGAGCGGCGAAAGGCGGTGGCAATGACCCGGTCGTCGCCGGAGTCCCACGCACCTGGATCAGTCATCATGACCTCCCAGCGGGTAGACCACGACGTCATCGGCGGCCAGTGCGGCAACCGGGTCCGCCGCCCGCGCCAGACTGACCGCCCTGTCCCGGGCGTTGTCGTCGGAGCGGTAGCGATCATGCAGCTGCCGATGCCGTGTTGCCCCCGGATCGTCACCCAGCATGGACAGGGACCGCGACAGCCCGTAGTGGGTTGACGCAAGTTCAGGCTCCAGGGCCAGCGCCCGCTCGTACCATTGGATGGACTGGCGCAGGTATTCCGCCTGCTGCTGGGGATGGAGACGGGCCGCCCGGGCCCGCTCGAAGCTGGCCATGCCCAGCTGCTCCAGCAGGCGGTAGTCGCGCCCGAAATTGAAACCCCGATGACGCGCCTCCGGATACGGCGTGTCCACCAGGCGTGACCATACCGCGATGGCCTGGTCGATATACCCGTTCTGGAAATTGACCTGCCCCGTCAGCCAATCCACGGTCCAGGGCGCCGTCAGCCCGGGTTCCCGGCTGGCGCGCTGGAGTACAGCCTCCGCATCGTCCACCCGGCCCTCGCGCAGGTAGACCCGCGCCAGGTTTACCAGACCCTCGGGGCGACCCATGGCCACCACCTGCTGGAATGCAGCTTCCGCCTGGCGCAGAGCGCCTGTGCCTTCCTTCAGCAGCAGTCCGATGCCATAGTCGTTCCAGCGCTGCCAGCGGTTGGGATCAACGGGTTGTCCGTCCTGCCCCAGGACCCGGCGATCGGTGTCAATGCGGGTGACCGGCAGATCATTGACGGCTTCGGGTTGTCCCTGGAACAGGCGGAAAAACCGCGAATCGAACTTGCGATAGTTCAGGCTGGCCTCGATGGTCACGGGACCGGACAGATCCGGCGGCGTGGTGAATCGATACAGCACGGTATCCGCTGCGCCCGGCGGGATCTGGTTGTTGTACAGGGTGGTAAAAATGTCTTCGGCATTGCGCCGGTCGATGCGCCGGCCCTGGCGGTCAATAACGTATGCATTGACGAAATGTGCCGCCGGATCCACCTCGCCGGCGGCGCTGATGAATCCACTGCGGGCAAAAGCGCTGTCGCCGGCCGACAGCGTCAGCTCCAGCCAGACCTGGTTTGAATCCGCAGTGCCCTCGGTGAACAGGTGGCCGGTTTTCCGGTTGCGCAGGACCACCTCCAGCAGGTAGTCCCGGCCGGGCTGCAGGGACACCGGCACGTCCCCCAGGGGCGCAAGCAGTTCGCCGTTGATGGATCCGCCTTCACGCAGTGAAAAAATATCCACTGTCACGGCGCCTGCCAGGAACCGCTGGTGCTGCTCCATCACCCGGTCCGGAAATCCCAGCAGGTGGGGCAATGCCGTATTGGCCCCGGGAAACCCATGGTCGTGAATTGCCAGCACCTCGGGGTTCTCCGGCAGCGGCCTGGCGCCAAAATCGTCGCTGGGCCGCAGCGGCATGTGGCACTGCCCGCAGTTTTCCCGGGCCTGCTCGGGGTAGTGAAAGCTGCTGACGCTGGTGCCGGCAACCCCGCTCTGGGTGAAGGAGTCATAGTGATTCTGCCCGCGGAGCCAGCGGTACTGATTCAGCTCCCGGGGCAGGTGCACCTTGTGACACGCGCCACAAAACTCGGGGGTGCGATGTACCGGTTTAAGAAAGGTCGACTTATGAAAATCCGGCTTCGCCCTGATCAGCGTATCGCTGACCCAGGACAGAAAGCCGCTGGAACTGAAGGCAAAGGGGTAGTGTTCGGGCTGAGAAATGGTGTAGTCGGCGTTTCCCCGGGGCGAGTTGACGGCGCTGATGGCGTGACAGGCCGTACAGGTGATCCCCGCCTGGGCCGACGCGCCATCGGGATCAAAGTCCGGCCGGTCAAACTCGCCACTGAACAGGGGCACCAGGTCATGACAACCCGCGCAGAAACGGGCCCCGCGGGTGTGGCCGTCCCGCTCCAACAGCACGGCCCGGGTGTTTTCCACCGAGAAGCGATAGGCGGGATTGTTGAACGATGCAAAACGATGGGCGCTGAAGCGCCATTGCTCATGAGCGTCTCCATGGCAATTCGCGCAGTACCCGTCCCGCATCAGGGTATCGGCAGGAATAAGCTGACCATCAGCGGTTTGCGCCAGGGATGGACCAAACTGCTGATCAGGCCCTGATGCGGGCGCCTGCGGCCGCAGCAGCCACAGGGAAACCCCCGTCAGGGCCAGCGCCACCGCGGCCGTTCCAGCACCCCGCCACCAGCGGATCGACGGACCCGCCAGCCGGTGCAGCACAAACATCCATACCACCAGCAGCGGCGACACCACGTGCAGCCAGTACAGCAACCGCCGGGTATCGGGATGGCGGATCTCCAGCAGCGGCAGTCCACGGGTGAGCAGCAGCCCGCTGAGCAGCAGCGTCAGCGAAAGTCCAAACAGACCCAGCCCGGCGCGGACTGCCCGGCGGTTGGGGCGCGAGTGCGCCCGGCGCCAGTGGGCGACGCCGTAGACCAGGAAGGGGAGCAGCAGCAGCAACCCCAGCGCCAGGTGCCCCAGGAACATGTACTGATAAAACAGGGTCTGCAGGGAGCCGTAGCCCAGGGACTCCAGCAGCGTGACGGCGGCCAGGTAGACGCTGTTGATGATCAGCAGGGCGAACAGCACCAGCACCAGCTGAAGCAGTCGCCGAAGCCTGGGGCCAACCACCGGCCGCATCAGCGTCCTGACCGAAAGCGGTTGTTGTAGCGGGCGTGCAGTTCCCCGGAGCGATCTACCGCAACCTCCTGCCGCGGCAGCGGGCCCACGGTTTCTCCGTCCCGGGTAAACAGGTCCATGTCCTTGGCCCAGCCGTCCAGCATCAGCACCCACCGCCGGCTGAATCCGGGCTTGGGCGGCTGCGACGGCGGCGTGAACCTGGCAATCAAAGCGTCCCCGGGCCCGATGATGGCCAGGGCATTGTCTTTATCCTGGATCAGCTCTTCAGCAGGCCCCAGGCTGGTGTAGTGACCGCTCTGGTAGCGGGTATCCCAGAAGGGCTCACGTACGGCATAGTCATAGTCCGGCACCATTTGCGCACCCGTGGACCGGCGCGGAAAGCCGATCTTTTCGACCCTCGCATCCGCCAGCCGGACCTCGATCGCGGTGTTCGCCACCGCCTGCTCCGACTCGGCCAGGGCCAGCCGATCCCAGTAGATCTGCTGGCGGCTGCGCAGCCGCAGCCGCACACTGCCGGCGGGCAGTTGCGGCAGCGGCAGCGACGCCAGTCTCGGCATGCCGGCCGGGTATCCGAAAGACTGGTAAACCGGCTCCCAGCGATCGCGGTTCCAGACCTCCAGGGTCGCCGCGCTGTATCCCAGGCCCATTTGCCAGGCGGCGAAACTGGTCTGGGAATAGCCGTATTCCACCCAGCCATCCATCAGCAGCACGGGTTGATCCAGACTTGACAGGTCCCGATCGAACTCCATCACCAACTGGTGCTCTTCCTGCAGCAGACCCAGCAGGGTGGGCATCACCGGTGGCAGCGGTGCTGCATCCAGGTCCACGGCGCGGACCTGCCGAGACACCAGCTGCCCGGCCTGGTCGGTCACCGAGACCGGTTCTATTGCCGCGCTGAACCAGACGGGTTCACCCGTCGGTACCGGCCCCGCCAGCCCCATGCGCTCGTCCAGGGTCATCTCCAGGTCCTGGGGAAAATCGTGGGCCACCAGGCGCACCCGGTCGATATAGGCGAGCTCCTCCATGGGCTCAGAGATCACCACTTCCAGGTAACCGGACTCACTGACAGCGGGAAGCCCCGGCGGCAACAGGAATGACTCACGAGGCCTCGGTTCACCATATTGCCCAAAGCCGGCGTTGAACCCGATTCCGCCGACCCCCAGCACATCACTCACAAACCGGTAGCCCGAACCGTCCGACGCGAACAGCACCGGGCAACTGGCCAGCTGCCGCTGGGTTTCCGTAATGCGGTGAACGGTCCCCTCGGACAGGTCCAGCTCCGACTGGTACACCCCGTCCGACCAGTCGATCTCCAGGGTGGCAATTCGGCCCTGGCCACCGGTACCCAGGAACACGGGCTGCAGGCTCTGGCCGCCCAGGCTGCCCGCCGGCAGGCTGCTGCCCGCGGTCCAGACATCTCCACTGCGGGCCACGAATTCCGTGCCGATTCCGCTGGCGTTGGACCGCATGGACTGTCCGGTATCCTCCAGGCCACTGAATTCCAGGCCGACAAAGGGGTGACGCCCCGGGCCCGGCGGCAGCAGGCTGAGGCGGCCGTCAAGGACCACCAGCAGCGCCGGCCCGACTGCAGGGTCCAGGTTGACCAGGCCTTTCGGCATGCCGCTGCCCGAGGCCAGCTCGCGACCGTCGCTGCCGTCGAAAACCCGCCAGCCGCCGCTTCCGCCGGCCACTATTTCCTGCCGGCCATTGCCGTTCAGGTCCGCCAGCATCAGGGCATCCGCGCCGGCGCTGCTGCGTCCAATCAGCCTTTGGCGCCATCCCTTGTCCTGGCGCGCCCAGCTGGACACGTCGCCATTGCCCGCCAGGGTCACCAGCTCCATACTGCCGTCCACATCGAGATCCGCGCTCAGAATCCCCCGCAGGTCTTCGCCGCCCAGGGCGTCGTTCTCCCTGCGATATTGCCACAGGCGATCGTTGGTCCAGACCTGGGCGACCGGCGTGGCCGAACGGGACAGCATCACGATGTCGAGATCCCGATCGGCATCCAGGTCCGCCGCCGCCACCTGCACCGCCGGGCCGATACCCTCCAGCTGCGCCGACAGGTCACGGAAGGTGCCGTTGCCGTTGTTGCTGAGCAGCTGGGACGGCGCGTCGGAGTTGGCCAGCAGCAGGTCAAGATCGCCGTCGTGATCGGCATCCACGAGCAGGGCGTCCACGGTGGAAAAATCACCGCCGGCAACACCCACCGTGCCGGTCACGTCGGACCACTGTCCACCAGGCAACTGCCGCCAGAGCTGGTTGGGACCGGCACGCAGGAGATAAAGGTCCGTCAGACCATCATTGTCGTAATCGCCCCAGGCCGTGCCCAGCACACCGGAGCTGCCGGCAAAAGGCAGGTCCGCCAGTGACCGGCAGCGGGAGTCAGCGGCGCCCACGTCGCACATCTCCAGCCCCGCGTCAGTACCTGCTGCCAGCCAGGCCACGTCACCCTCCACACGTACACTGGCCGACAGCGCCGGGCCGATTCCCAGATCCACCGCCGACCCGAACAGCGCTCCCGCGGGCACCGGCTGGACCGCGTCCGGTTCGGGCCGAATCGCAACGGCGGCAGCCCGGGGGCCCATCCGGGTGTACTTGATTTCCGCCAGACGGCTGCGCGGGTTGTCATCCAGCCGCTGGTAAACCGACAGCGCTTCCCGTGCCTGCTCCCGCCGGCCCATACGCTGCAGTGTCAGGAAGGCGCCGTAGGCTGCACTGCGCAGGTAAGGATCCGTGGTCAGCGCCCGCCGGAACAGCGGCAGGGCTTCCTCCGGGCGCCCCAGCTGCAGCAGGCACTGGGCGTGGTAGTACACCGCGTAGGCGTCGTTGGGATCCGCCTGGCTGACAGTGCTGAAATGAACCAGGGCATCGTCGATATCGCCCCGGTTGAAGGTCAGGATCCCCATCATGTAGTGAGCCCGCAGCGCCCCCGGGTCGGCTTCGGCCACCCCGGACAGCAGGGCCATGGCGGCGCCTTCGTCACCGGGGAAACGTCGGTTGAGAGTGGCCACCGCGAGATTGAGCTGGCCGATCTCCCACTGCGGCGCCTGGCTGACCACTTCGGTGAAGGTCCGGTGGGCCTGCTCGTAGTCAAACCGGCCCATCTCGGCAACGCCGCGGTTGTTCAGGGCCACAAGCCCCGGGGAGAGCCCGCCGGTATCGCCCGCTCCCTGTTCTCCACAGCCGAACAGTACCGCCAGAACAAAGCCGGCCAGCGCCGCCAGGCCCGGGCCCCTACAGCAGACGATTCTTGCTGTCCCTGATTCTTCCCTGAAGTTCATCAATTCCCACTGGTTCCGTCCCGCGCGATGAAAGGCGCGGCCTGGACAGGTAATCATAAGCCTCCGACCGGGTGTGCGCCCGCATATCATGTCCCTGGCGCCGCTCACGTTCCGCCCGCAGGGCGGCAAGGTCGATGGGGGCCACCACCACGGCTTCGCCGGTGCCCGGCTCGGCCTGTGCCAGGATGCGGCCGTCGTAATCCACCACCATGCTGGACCCCGGCCAGCTGAACGGCGGGTAGTTCCGCATTTCGGCAGCCTGGTTAGACGCCACCACGTAGACCGTGTTTTCCGCCGCGCGGGCCCGGTTGAACAGGGTCCACCAGTCCATGGGCCGGGTGCCCCCCCACGGGTCCATGTAGGCCGAAACACGGACAACGATCTCTGCCCCGTCAAACGCCAGCTGTCGGATGGTTTCGGGAAACAGCCAGTCGTAGCAGATCGCCACCCCGATTTTTCCGATGGGCGTGTCCGCCACGGGAAACAGGGGTTCATCGTAATCGGCAAGATCATGCGGGCTGGTGTGCACTTCCCAGGGTATCCAGGTGTTGACCTTGCGGTACCGGCTGATGATGCCATCGGGACCGATCAGCAGCGTGGTATTGAATACCGCCTCGGGATAGCCCGGGTCCATCTCCAGAAAGGTGCCGGTCTGGATGTAGATACCCAGCTCCCGGCAGAGATCCTGATAACGATCAGTGTGTTCGTTGGGCAGCTCCACCGCCAGGTGATCGATCAGCGCCCGGGGGTTGTCGTGAATCGGCACTGCGTGGGCGAACTCAGGAAAGCTCAGCAGCCGCACATCAAAAAACGGGCGGTAGCCCTCCACCGCGTTCCTGGCCATGTCACACATGCGGCGCACGCGATCGCCGATTTCCCGGCGGTGCACAGGTGCCGGGAAATCGGTCTGGCAGGCCGCGGCGTAGAAACGATCCATCAGAGCTGCGTCGCCTCAGCGTTCCCAGCTGGCGCTGATCAGCTCCCAGTCGCCGCCGGACAGGCGCCAACCGGTGCTGACGGTCATCAACTCGCCGGACTCCGGCATCCAGGCCCGGGGTCCGCCCGTCAGCAACAGGGTCATGTCCATAGTCGCCCGATTGGTGAACATCTGGATATCGCTGGAGGTGATGGTGGCGGTAATCCGGGTATGGCGCAGCATCTGGGCTCGCAGCATGCGGGCCAGGTTGCGTCGGTCAAGCTGGCCGCCCTGGCCGCTGAAATCATCCGCCACGTACTCCAGGAACTCGCCGATGTCCCCCGCCTCCGCCGCGGTTTCCATCAGGTCTACGGTTTGGCGCAGCCGCGCCTCAGGATCGTCCCCCGAGCCGCATCCGGCCAGCGCCAACAGCAGCGCCATTGTCCACAGCGGAGACCGGCGGATCATTATTCCTGGAGCATAGCCTCGAGCAGCTTGCCGGCCACCACGATGAGGTCAGCCTCGGTGACCACTCCCACCAGCTTGTCGTCATGCACCACCGGCAGGCAGGCCACTCCTTTTTCCCGCATGATCCGAATGACCTCCACGGTACTGCAATCCGGTGTCACCGACAGCGGATGCGGGTTCATGATGTCCCTGACCGATACCGCCCCGCCGTCCAGGGGCTCACCCCGGGCAATGATGCCGAGCAGGTCGCGATGGGACACCAGCCCCACCAGGCGCCCGGCATCGTCTTCTACCGGAACGTGGCGGATGTGCCGCCATTCCATCAGGCTGGCGGCAAAATCAACCAGGTCGTTGGCCCGCACGGTGAACAGGTTGGTGGTCATGTACTGGCCCACAGTTCGGTAGCTCTCCCGCCAGTCCAGGTTGTCGTCCGGGCAGATCAGCTCCCAGGTGTGTACCGGGTTGTTGTTGCGCTGTCGAACCACGATGGTATCGGTCAGCCGGCGCAGTTTCTGGTCCATGGTCTCTTCGTCCATGGCCTGCAGTGACCGCAGCATCCAGCGCGCCGCGGTCTGTTCACTCTCAACCCGGCCTTCCAGCACACCCATGTAACGCTCGATGTCCCGCTTGCGGATCCTGGCCTTGGCCAGGCCGGAACGGGCCGCCGGGATCAGGCGGTCACGAACCAGCTCCAGGGCAGAAATCTGTTCGCCGTCCAGCCAGGTCAACTGGGCCTGGAGCCCATAGCGTGCGGCCTTGAAAAAATTGGTGCGGGCATCGTCGAAGGGCATGTGCTGGGGGATGTCAGCCGACGGCAGCTCCGACATCAGCCCGAAGAAGAATGCGGCGTTGGCCACCTCGTCCAGAATGGTCGGACCCGACGGCAGGACCCGATGCTCAATCCGCAGATGCGGCTTGTCGTCTGTAATCCCGTAGCAGGCCCGGTTCCAGCGGTACACCGTGCCGTTGTGCAGCCGCAGCGCATTCAGCTTGGGCACGCGCCCCTGCTCCAGCGCCTTCATGGGATCCTCGGATTCGGTGGTCAACACCACCCGGAACCGGGCGATGTCTTCCTTGAAGATCTCCAGCACCGAATCGTCGATCCAGTGTTCGCCGAAATGCACCCGGGGCTGCAGACCCCGGGCCTTGTGGATATCGGTGCGGGAGTCGATGCTGTGCTCAAACACCGCGATACGCGACTCCTTCCACAGGCGCTTGCCCAGGAGCAGCGGCGAGTTGACCGAGGCGGACATGACCGGGGCGGTGATGAGCTGAGCCAGGTTGTAAAGATTGGCAAACTCATCCGGCGCCACCTGGAAATGGACCTGGAAGCTGGCGTTGCAGGCCTCCAGCATCACATTGTCGTGGGCCAGCTCAAGGTCGTCGATACCCTTGATGGCCAGGTTGAAATCCGAACCGCGCAGCTTGACCAGGGCGTCGTTGAGCGCCCGGTACCGGGGCATGGGCACCATGGAGTCGAGGCTGAGATCCTTGTGGGTCAGGGTGGGCAGGATGCCGCAGAGAATTACGTCACGGTCGATGGAACGCGCCGCGTCCGACGCAATCTTCATCACGTCCAGCGCCTCGTTTTCCATCTGCCGCAGACAGTCACCGCCCAGGGTCAGCGGCGTCAGGTTGGCTTCCAGGTTGAATTGGGCCAGCTCGTAGGTGAATCGCGGGTCGTCGATCACCTCCATCATCTGCATGGCGCTGAGCGCTGGCCGCCGGGCCGAGTCCACCAGGAACATTTCCTGTTCCGCGCCGATTCGCCGGATCCCGGTTTCGAACATGCCGGAGTCCAGCATGTGCTCCATGGCGCGCACGTCCTGCAGCAGCGCCTTCATAAAAGTGCGCATGACCTGCTCGTCGCTGCGGTCTGTTACTGACTGTTCGCCCATTGAGCTGCTCCCCGGATCGCTGGCTGGCAGATTGTAGTCGTTTGTCTAGCCGGACACCGCCAGTATGTGCCCCGTACTATAGGATTCCGCCACCCAAATGCAAAGCGGCGAATTCCCTTATTTCACCGCTTCCAGACAGCGCGTTAATGGCCTTCCCTGTGCCGCAGGACAAATTCCTGCATGCCGTTGCGCAGCAAAAAAGATCGCACGGATTCAAATCCCGGCCACAGCTTGGCGAGTTCCGCGCTGCTGTGGGTTTCAGAACGGCTCGCCTCGGCGTCCTGGGAGGGCATGCAGACCAGCTTGCTCGCGGACTCAATGGCATAGCGTGCGGGTTGCGAACTGTAAGGCGCGCGCGTGGTAAGGCTGGCCATGACCACCGCCCGGCTGCCGCAGCGCTGGTGCAGCCAGGCGCCCAGCAATTTCAGCTCGTCATTACCGAGGTAGTTGAGCAGGTCCCAGCAGAGGACGCCGTCAAACGGACCCCAGTCGGCATGCTGCTCCAGTCGCATCTCGAAGCCGGTGCCGGCCAGGGTGGTGTCAAGCGACATCACTCCTACACTGGCATTCAGGCTTTGGAAGTAAGCCAGTGACTTTGGGTGGATGCGCCCCAGATCCAGGATCCGGGGCGCACTCAAAGCGCTTATGTCCTCGGCCCACAGCTGCAGGGCGCGGGACTCATAGTGCTCCGCGCTGGCTGCATCGGAGCCCTCCCCTTTTTCCGTAACCGGGCCGGGGAGCTCTCCGCTCTGCGCCTCAGCTTTGCCCGGGAAGCTTCGGGTCAGCAGTCTGGCTAACAGGCTTGGCATCCGCTGCGGGCTTACTCTCTGGTTTTGGCGGGGTCATTCCGGTGGGCTTGGAGGATTTAGCCTTGGGCGACATATCGATGTTGCCCTTGAACTGGGCGCCGTCCTCCAATCCAACCCGCGGGGCCTTGATATTGCCCAGAACGTTCCCCGAGCGTCGGATTTCGATCTGCTCTTCTCCCACCAGGTCGCCTTCGACACGACCCTCCACCACGATGATGGCGGCCTGGATGCGCGCATTGACTTCGCCGCTGCCGCCCACGGTCACTACGTTATCCGGCAGAGAAATGTCGCCTTCCACCTTGCCTTCAACCAACAGGTCTTCCTTTCCGGAAATGTTGCCGTTGATGGTCAGGGATCCGCCGATCACCGCAGGCGGGCCTGCGTTGAAGTTTGGCCGCGATTCACCCGCCGGTTCCGCGAAGGGCACGCTTTCATCACCGTCCTTTTCGTCTTTTTTCCACATGTTATAGATCCTGTGCGTAGGGATAAGCAGGGGTGTAAGTCTAGCGGCATTGAAAGGCGTGAATCTACCTTTTCCTGTCGCGGGTGTGACCAAATCCACAGGACCTTCCACCGGGTCCGGCCATCCTCCTGGACTGCCCGGGAACAATTGCCAGCAGCCAAGCCCATGTGCTCCAATGGGGGACTGGCATCTGCCAGGGCGAATTCGCCGAAAATACCAGTAAAACCAGAATATTTAGACCAAGGATCCCCACCATGTCCCGCTGGCTTGACCAATATCCCCAAGGCGTCCCCCACCAGATTGATATGAACGAATTCGACTCGGTGGTGGCTGTTCTCGAACAAAGCGTCGCGCAGTATGCAGACCGACCAGCGTTTTCCAACATGGGTCGGGTTGTCAGCTACGCGGAGCTGGATCAACTGACCCGCCAGTTCGCGGGTTTCCTGACCGGGCAGCTGGGACTGAAAAAAGGCGACCGGCTGGCGATCATGCTGCCCAATATCCTGCAGTACCCCGTCGCCATGTTTGGCGCCCTGCGGGCGGGGCTTACCGTAGTCAACACCAACCCGCTTTATACCGCCCGCGAGCTGCGACACCAGCTGGACGATTCCGGCGCCAGCGCGGTTCTGGTGCTGGAAAACTTTGCCCACACCCTGGAACAGGTGGTGGGAGACACCCAGGTGAAGCGGGTCATCATCACCGGGATCGGGGACATGTTGCCCGGCCTCAAGGGCGCCATCACCAATTTCGTGATTCGTCACGTCAAGAAGATGGTACCGGCCTACAACATCGACGGCGCGGTCCCGTTTCGGACAGCCCTGAAATCGGGATCCCGGCACGGCCTGCCCGAGGTGAGCATCAACCACGAGGACCTGGCTTTCCTGCAATACACCGGCGGTACCACCGGCGTCGCCAAGGGTGCCATGCTGTCCCACGGCAATATTGTCGCCAACCTGCAGCAGTCGTCGGCGTGGATCGGCACCGATATCAAGCTCGGTAACGAGCTGATCATCACCGCACTGCCGCTTTATCACATCTTCGCCCTGACGGCGAACTGCCTGTGCTTCATGAAATTCGGCGCCCTCAACCACCTGATCACCAACCCGCGGGACATGGCGGGTTTCATCAAGGAACTGTCTGGCCTGCGTTTCACCGCCATCACCGGGGTGAACACCCTGTTCAACGGGCTGCTCAACACACCCGGATTCAAGGAACTGGACTTCTCCAGCCTGCGATTGACCCTGGGTGGTGGCATGGCGGTACAACGCGCCGTGGCGGAAAACTGGAAAGAGGTTACGGGGGTGACCCTGGTGGAAGCCTACGGCCTGACCGAAACGTCGCCGGCGGCCTGCATCAACCCCATGGACCTGGAGGAGTACAACGGCTTTATCGGGCTGCCTATTTCCTCCACCGAGGCCCAGATCAAGGACACCGAAGGGGCCGAAGTATCCCTGGGCGAAGCCGGGGAACTCTGCATCAAGGGACCCCAGGTCATGCAGGGCTACTGGCAGCGTCCGGAGGAAACCGCCAAGGTCATGACCGATGACGGATTCCTGCGCACCGGCGACATGGCGGTAATGAACGAACAGGGTTTCATCAAAATCGTGGACCGCAAGAAAGATATGATTCTGGTGTCGGGCTTTAACGTGTATCCCAACGAAATCGAGGACGTAGTCGCGTCCCATCCCGGCGTGCTGGAAGTCGCCGCCATTGGTGTTCCCGACGAGAAGTCCGGCGAGATCGTGAAGATCTGCGTGGTCAAAAAAGACCAGGCCCTGACCGAGCAGGACCTGAAATCTTTCTGCAAGGAAAACCTGACGGGGTACAAGGTGCCGCGTGTGGTCGAGTTTTTTGACGATCTGCCCAAGACCAACGTGGGCAAGATCCTGCGCCGCGAACTGCGCGACCAGCAAAGCGCCTGAACCCACCCGCCCGGCCCCGATGGGCCGGGCCCCCAGGCCCGCTAGTCCAGGATCTCCTGGCAGTGGGAGACCCGCTCGCCCACGTAGGCCTTCAGATCATCCGGCCAGTCCTGCACCAGGCGACGCACCTGCTGGGCATCCTGGGCGTAGATGGCCCGGGAAACCTCCTCGAACCCGGCCAGGTCGCCGGCCACGGACCAGGTCACCTTGCCCAGCGCGTACCAGGCTTTGGCGGCACGCTCCACTGGCGATCGTCGGGCCAGTTCCACCAGCCTGCGCAGCGCAGGTGACGCACCGCCCGGCTGCCTGCGCAGCCATTCCCACTGGCTGGGCAGCAGGGTGACCTCGCGCGCTACCACGCCCAGCTTCGGTCGACCCGGACCGGGTTTACGCCTCGGGGCTTCGGGCTCCCAGGCCGGATGCTGGTGCAGTCGGTCCAGGGTTTGCTGGAGGCTCCCGCGGAAGTCGAAGTCCAGTTGCTCCCCGCTGATGTCGGAAAAAATCAGCACGGATTGCTCAAGGCCACCCTCCATACGGGCTTTCACCGCCGCAATGGCATCGCGCAACCGACCTGCTGCAATGCGTTGGTGTCCAGCAAATGCCGTGACCGTCGTGTTGTCGTTGATCATCTTTTTTATCCGGGTAATTTATGCGTAATATTACCCGGGTAAATAAGATCAAGTCAACACCTCCACTGGAGCTGCCCACGGGCGTGGAACAACACCGTGTCGAGTAAAACCAGCCAGGAGTTTGATTTCAGGCGCTTTTTTCGCCGCCTTCCATGGAATCAGCGTATTCGCCGAGAAGGCTCCAGAGGGGAATTTCGCTGCGCGGCGGTATGTGGGTGAACTCGAGCCCCAGGCACTCGCCATCGTAACGGACCACCTTCCCGAGCAGGGCGATGGTGTCCTTTTCACACAGGATCAGTTCGATACACATCTCGTCACCCAGGGAACCGTCCCAGTTTTCCGGCTCGCGGATCAGCATGCCCGAGGCGGAAATGTCCACCACCTCGCTGTCCCACATCTCGCCGTGGCGCAACACCACCACCTCGGCTCTGAGTCTCATGCGCCGATCGCGTTCCCCGGGTCTCTTGCTGCGTATCATGCTCTGATTCCAGTCGTCGCCGCGTAACAATCAGTATATCTGATGCCAACAGCCTCCTGCGCCAGCGTAACATTCATTTTCCGGCCAGTGACAATTGTTCACCAGCGATCAGCCTGGCGCTGCTAACGCTCCCGATCCTTTTTCCGAACCAGCGAAGCGGGCTTCAGGCCGGCCCCGGAAAATCTGTCCGCCACCTGGTCTTTCAGCTGGTCCAGGCGGTCACCGCGTGATTGCTCCAGCAACTCCTCTTCCTGTTCCACCACCAGCCCCTTGACGCCCACTCCCAGCAGGCGGATATCCGCCGGGCCATGCTCCGCCCACCATGCGGCCATGAGGTCCCAGGCGACCTCCACGATGGCCTGGTCGCTGGCGCTGGGCTGGCCCAGCGAGCGCTGTCGATTGAATGTCTTGAACTGGGTGGTCCGCACCTTGATGAATACCGTCTTGCCTTTGATCCCCTTGCGGCGCAGGCGCTTCCCCACGTCGTCGCCCAGACGCAGCAGCTGGGTCTGGCAGTCCCGCAGGGCGTTCAGATCAACATCGAAAGTGGTTTCGTGACTGACGGACTTGTCTGCGCGGGCCGATTCGACCTCGCGAAAGTCCCCACCCTGGGCCAGCCGCAGAAAATGCTGTCCCTGGCTGCCCAGTACGGCGGTCAACCGGTCGGCGGGCGTCCTGCGCAAATCGCCGATAGTGTGCACCCCCAGGGCAGCCAGCCTGGACCCGGCCTTGGGTCCGACACCCCACATACGCCGCACCGGCAGCGGGTCCAGGAACGACTGTACAGCATTCGCCTCCACTACCAGCAGCCCGTCGGGCTTGGCCTCGTCGGAAGCCAGCTTGGCCAGGAACTTATTGGGAGCGATCCCCACCGAGGCGGGCAGGCGCAGCTCCTCCCGGATCAGGCGCCGGATTTCAGCACCGATGTCCCGGGCCTCACCCAGCAGTTTGCGGCTGCCGGTCACGTCCAGGAAAGCCTCGTCCAGGGACAGCGGCTCGACCACCGGGGTAAAGCGGTTGAAGATCTCGAAAACCTGGCGGGAGACGGCCGTATAGTGCCCGCCCCTGGGCGGCACGATGATGGCCTGTGGACACAGCCGGCGCGCACGGACGATGGGCATGGCCGAGTGCACGCCAAATTCCCTGACCTCGTAGCTGGCCGCCGCCACCACGCCGCGACGCCCCGCCCCGCCGACGATCACGGGTTTCCCTCTCAGCTCGGGATTGTCGCGCTGCTCGACGGACGCATAGAACGCGTCCATGTCCACATGAATGATGGCTCTTTCGGACTCGCCGGACACCTGGCGTCAGACCGCGCTACTCGGGTCGCATGTAGGGAAACAGCAGCACGTCGCGGATGGAAGCCGAGTCGGTCAACAGCATCACCAGTCGATCGATACCGATTCCCTCCCCTGCCGTGGGCGGCAGCCCGTATTCCAGGGCCCGGATATAGTCGGCGTCGTACTGCATGGCTTCCGCATCTCCGGCGGCCTTGGCTGCAGCCTGCTGCCGGAAACGGTCTGCCTGGTCTTCGGGGTCATTGAGCTCCGAAAAGCCGTTGGCAATCTCACGACCGACGATGATCAGCTCAAACCGGTCGGTGACTTCGGGATCGTCGTCCCTGGCCCGGGACAGCGGCGACACCTCGGTGGGGTAACGCACCACGAAGGTCGGGTCCACCAGGTTTTCTTCCACGGTTTTTTCGTAGATTTCCAGCAGCAGCTTGCCCCATCCCCAGCCGCCATCCACCGGGATTCCCAGGCGCTGGCAGTGGCCGCGCAGAGCGTCGACGTCGCGCACCTGTTCCGGGCTGATTTCGGGATTGAACTTGAGTGCTGCCTGCTCCAGGGTGATCCGCTCAAAGGGTTTGCCGAAATGGATCTCCTGGCCCTGGTAGCTGCAGGTTTCCCTGCCCAGCACCTCCCGCGCCAGGCCCCGCAGCATCTCCTCGGTCAGGTCCAGCAGGTCCTCGTAGGTGGCGTAGGCCCAGTAGAACTCCAGCATGGTGAATTCCGGGTTGTGCCGGGTGGATACCCCCTCGTTGCGGAAGTTGCGGTTGATCTCGTAGACCCGCTCGAATCCGCCCACCACCAGCCGTTTCAGGAACAGCTCCGGCGCCACCCGCAGAAAGAGATCCAGGTCCAGGGCATTGTGGTGGGTGGAAAAAGGCCGCGCGGCAGCCCCCCCGGCGATGTGGTGCATCATGGGCGTTTCCACTTCCAGGAACTCCCGCCCGGGCGCTTCCATGAAGTCGCGGATGTAGCGGATGATCCGGGAGCGGGTTTGAAAAGTGTTGCGCGCCTCCTCGTTGACGATGAGGTCCACGTAGCGCTGGCGATAGCGCATCTCCTGGTCGCTCAACCCGTGAAATTTCTCCGGCAGCGGGCGCAGGGATTTGGTCAGCAGCACCAGCTCGGTGACCCAGATCGACAGCTCGCCCTTGTTGGTGCGGTAGAGGCGCCCCCGGGCAAAAACGATGTCGCCCAGGTCCCAGTGCTTGAAGGCAGCGTACACGCCCTCGGGCAGCTCATCGCGCTGGATGTACAGCTGTATGCGGCCGCTGCGGTCCTGAATCTGGGCAAAGCTGGCCTTCCCCATGACCCGCTTGGCCATCATTCGCCCGGCCACCGCAACCGGGATGGACTCGGACTCCAGCGCTTCTTTGCTGGTATCCAGGTACTGCTGCTGCAGCGGTCCGGCGAAATGGGACGGCTCAAATCCGTTGGGGTAAGCCTGGCCCTGCTCCCGCAGGGCATCCAGCTTGGCGCGTCGCTCGGCAATCAGCTTGTTTTCGTCTGGCTGCTTTTCGTCTGTCTGCAGCGGGGGCATTGGCTTGTCGTTGCTCATTAGAGTCCCTGTTTCAAAGCGGCTTCAACGAACTGGTCCAGGTCACCGTCCAGCACCGCCTGGGTATTGCCCACTTCCACGCCGGTCCGCAGGTCCTTGATGCGGGACTGGTCCAGTACGTAGGACCGGATCTGATTGCCCCAGCCGATGTCGTCCTTGGCGTCCTCGGTGGCCTGCTGTTCCGCCCGACGCTGGGCCAGCTCGTGCTCGTACAGCTTGGCCCGCAGTTGCTTCATGGCCGTGTCCTTGTTCTTGTGCTGGCTCCGGTCATTTTGACACTGGACCACGATCCCCGTGGGATTGTGGGTGATGCGGACGGCCGATTCGGTCCGGTTCACGTGCTGACCACCGGCGCCGCTGGCCCGGTAGACGTCGATTCTCAGGTCAGCGGGGTTGATGTCGATCTCGATGTTGTCGTCGACCTCCGGGGAGACGAACACCGCGGCAAAGGAGGTGTGCCGCCGGTTGCCGGAGTCAAACGGAGATTTCCGCACCAGCCGGTGCACGCCGATTTCGGTCCGACTCCAGCCGAACACGTAGTCACCCTTGACGTGAATGGTCGCACTCTTGATGCCGGCCACCTCGCCCGCTGAGCATTCGATCAGCTCCGCATCCCAGCCGCGGCGCTCGAACCACCGCAGGTACATGCGCAGCAGCATTTCGGCCCAGTCCTGGGCCTCGGTGCCGCCGCTGCCGGCCTGGATGTCCAGGAAGGCGTCACAGCCGTCGGCGTCTCCGGCGAACATGCGCTGGAATTCCAGTTCGGAAACCTGGCTTTCCAGGGTTTCAGCATCCTGCTCGATGGCCGCCAGGGTGTCTTCGTCTTCTTCGTCAGCCGCCATGTCCAGCAGATCCAGGGCTTCCTGGGCTCCGCGCTGCACCTGGTCCAGGTAGTTCACCACCTTTTCCAGTTGGGACCGCTCCCGGCCAAAAGCCTGGGCTTTCTCCGGATCATTCCAGATATTCGGGTTCTCCAACTCGGCGTTTACTTCGTCCAGGCGTTCTTTCTTGCTCTCGTAGTCAAAGATACCCCCTGAGGGCGGCTTCGCGCCCGGCAATATCTTCCAGGGTGGATCTGAGTTGATTGGTTTCCATGGCCGTCACTGTCCTGGGTAAACCCGCCATTTTACCCGAGTCCAGGGTCCCGCGACCACGTCCGCGGCCCGCGAAATTCCTCAAATTTGCCCCGCGGGCGGTGCGGTCAGGCCGGCAGCAGGTGCTGCACCACCAGCTGGGCCTTGCGCAATCCCCGGTACTCGTTGACCCCCAGGTGATAAAGCACCCGCAGCGACGGCCCCATGGACTCCACCCGCTCGGAATCCATGCCAAAGGCAATGGCCTCAACCGGCCGCCCCCCAGCCTGGTGGATCAGCTGCAGGCGGGTATGGCCATGGCCCACGGGCCGCAGGTCATCCACATCAAAACAGTCGTCGAACAATGGCTCGGGAAATCCCTGGCCCCAGGGCCCGGACTCGGCAATCAGGTCTGCCAGGATGATGCCGATCTGGTCAGGATCCAGACCGCCGTCGGTGAACACGACCTGTCCCAACTGCTCCGGATCCAGACACCTGGCGGCGGCAGCTTCAAAGGCCTGGGCAAACCGCTCCACGTGGTCCCGCTCCAGCGACAGCCCTGCGGCCATGGCGTGCCCCCCGAAGCTGCACATCAAGCCCGGATGGAGGGCGTCGACTTCGGCCAGGGCATCTCGAATATGAAATCCGCGGATGGAGCGCGCCGACCCCTTCAGCAGCGAACTGCCGTCCCCGGCTGGAGCCAAAGCGATGACGGGCCGGTGACAGGCGTCTTTCATGCGCGACGCCACCAGTCCCACCACACCCTGGTGCCAGCCCGGGTCGAACAGGCACAGGCTGGTGCCCTGCCCCCAGTCGGCTCGCTGCCTGAGCGAGGCGACGATGTCGTGGGCCTGCTCTTCCATGTCAGACTGCAGCTGACGCCGTTCCCGGTTGAGCCGGTCCAGTTCGGCCGCCAGTTCACGGGCCTGGGGGTAGTCATCGGTCAGCAGGCATTGAATGCCGACCCCCATGTCTTCCAGCCGTCCGGCGGCATTCAGCCGCGGCGCCACGGCAAACCCCAGGTCTGCCGCCGAGACCCGGCCAAGGTCCCTGCCGGCAACGTCCATCAGCGCCCGGATTCCCGGGTTGCCCTGGCCGCGTCGGATCCGTGCCAGCCCCTGGGCCACCAATACGCGGTTGTTGTGGTCCAGGGGCACCAGGTCCGCCACCGTGCCCAGGGCCACCAGGTCCAGCCAGTCAGACAGCCTGACGGCACGCCCCATTCGGTCCAGCCGCCGCCGAACCGCCGCCATCACGTAAAACACCACCCCCACCCCGGCCAGGGCCTTGGAAGGAAACGGATCATCGGGCAGATTGGGGTTGACCAGAGCGTCGGCAGCCGGCAGTTCTGGACCGGGCAGATGGTGGTCTGTGACGATGACCCGGGCGCCCTGCTGCCGGGTCCGGCTGACGCCCTCGATGCTGGACACGCCGTTATCCACGGTCATGACCAGATCGGGGCGAGACCCGGCAAAACTGCGGGCCAGGTCCGCGGTCAGTCCATAGCCAAAGCGGAACCGATCCGGCACGCAGAATTCCACGCTGGTGGCCCCCATGGCCCGCAGCACCCGCAGCGCCAGGGCCGAGCCGGTAGCGCCGTCGGCGTCAAAATCGCCCACCACCAGGATACGCTGCTGATGGATCACCGCGTCGGCCAGCAGTTCCGCTGCCCTGGCCAGCCCGCCCAGGGTGCTGTTGGGCAGCAGGGCGTCGAGACGGTAATTCAGCTGGTCTGGCCCGGCCACGCCACGGGCCGCGAATATCTCTTGCAGTTTAGGATGAAGTTTGGCCGGTAGATTATTGTTTTCTATAGATAATGAACGCTTTTTGATGGTCAGGCCCTGACCTGGCACCGGCGCGCCCCGCATCAACAGACGTTCAGGAATAGCTGACCGAAAGGATTTCAAACTCCCGTTCGCCGCCGGGGGCATCGACGGCAATCACGTCGCCTTCCTCTTTCCCGATCATGGCCCGGGCGATGGGCGAACTGACCGAAATCAGGCCGTGCTTGATATCCGCTTCCAGGTCACCCACGATCTGATAGCTGACCTCTTTGCCCGACTCCAGCTCTTCCAGGTCGACCTTGGCGCCAAACACCACCCGGGACCCCGCGTTCAGCTTGGTGACGTCGATGATGTCTGAGTTGGACAGGGAAACCTCCAGTTCCTTGATCCGGCCCTCGGTGAAACCCTGCTGTTCCCGGGCGGCGTGATACTCGGCATTTTCCTTGAGATCGCCGTGGGCCCGGGCTTCGGCAATGGCTTCGATAATCTGTGGACGCACGACCGATTTCAGGTGCTCCAGTTCCTTGCGCAGCCGTTGGGCGCCTTCTTTGGTCAGCGGCGGCCGTCTCATTGATTCAGTTCCTCGTGCAGTTCCCGCAGCGGGTTGACGTTCATCTTTTCCAGGTAGTCCATGGCGTGCAGTGTGGCCCGCGCGCCGGTGACCGTGGTGGAGTAGTTTACCTTGTGATTCAGGGCCTCACGGCGAATGGAGAACGAGTCGTGGATGGCCTGGCGGCCCTCGGTGGTGTTGCAGATGAACTGGATCTCGTCGTTCTTGATGAGGTCCACCACATGGGGCCGACCTTCCATCACCTTGTTGACCCGCTCGCAGGGAATGCCGGCAGCGTCCAGCGCCTTCCAGGTGCCCTTTGTGGCCACCAGGGTGAACCCTTTTTCAACCAGCTGCCGGGCCAGGTTCAATACCCGCGGCTTGTCGGCGTCGCGAACGCTGATAAAGGCCTTGCCGGCCACCGGCATGGACACGCTGGCAGCGACCTTGGACTTGGCATAGGCGGAGCCAAACGACCGCCCAATACCCATGACCTCTCCGGTCGAGCGCATTTCCGGACCCAGCAGCGGGTCAACCCCGGGGAATTTCAGGAACGGGAAAACCGGCTCTTTGACGGAGAAGTATTCGGGCACGATTTCGTCGCCGATACCCTGCTGGTCCAGGGTCTGACCCGCCATGCAGCGGGCGGCAACCTTGGCCAGAGGCACACCGCAGGCCTTGGACACAAACGGCACCGTGCGTGAGGCCCTGGGGTTTACTTCCAGCACGTAGATGGTGTCGGCCTGGATCGCGAACTGGGTGTTCATCAGCCCGACCACATTCAGCGCCCTGGCCATGCTTCTGACCTGCTCCCGCAGCTCCTCCTGGAGCTTGTTGCTGAGGGAAAACGCCGGAATGGAACAGGAAGAATCGCCGGAATGTACGCCCGCTTCCTCGATGTGCTCCATGACGCCGCCGATCATCACTCGCTCACCGTCGCACAGGGCATCCACGTCCACCTCGGTGGCATGATCCAGGAACCGGTCCAGCAGCACGGGGGAATCGTTGGACACCCGGACCGCCTCGTCCATGTAGCGCTTCAGGTCGGACTCGCCGTAGACAATCTCCATGGCCCGACCGCCCAGTACATAGGACGGGCGGACCACCAGGGGGTACCCGATCTCCCGGGCCAGCACGATGGCTTCCTCCGGGTGACGCGCGGTGCGATTGGGCGGCTGGCGCAGCCCCAGATCCTTGAGCAGCTGCTGGAACCGCTCCCGGTCCTCCGCCAGGTCGATGGAATCGGGCTGAGTGCCGATAATCGGCGCGCCGGCGGCTTCCAGGGCCCTGGCGAGTTTCAGTGGCGTCTGCCCGCCGTACTGGACGATCACCCCCCTGGGCTTTTCGATATCGATGATCTCCAGCACGTCTTCCAGCGTCAGCGGCTCGAAATACAGCCGGTCGGAGGTGTCGTAGTCGGTGGAGACGGTTTCAGGGTTGCAGTTGACCATGATGGTCTCGAAACCGTCTTCACGCAGTGCCAGTGCCGCGTGCACGCAGCAGTAGTCAAACTCGATCCCCTGACCAATGCGGTTAGGGCCGCCACCCAGCACCATGATCTTGTCGCGGTCGCTGGGTTGGGACTCGCACTCCTCCTCGTAGGTGGAATACAGGTAGGCCGTGGTGGCCTCGAACTCGGCGGCGCAGGAGTCCACCCGCTTGTAGACCGGACGGATCTCGAAGGCGTGGCGCAGGTGGCGAATAAACTGTTCCTCGGTGCCCACCAGTGCGGCCAGCCGGGAGTCTGAAAAGCCACAGCGCTTCATGTCCCACATGCGCTCCCGGGTCAGGTACTGGATGCCGCCCTCGGACAGCGCCTGCTCGCGGCTGATCAGGTCCTCCAGTTGCGCCAGGAACCAGGGGTCGATGGCGCTGTGCTCAAACACGTCGTCCAGGGTGTAACCGTGGCGGAAGGCATCAGCGACGTAGTACAGCCGGTCCGGCCCCGGCTGGCGCAGTTCGGCGTTGATCCTGTCTCGCGGCGGCGTGTTTTCGTCGGCACCGGTCTGCACCACCGGCACCAGCCCGTCCCGCCCGGTCTCCAGGCTGCGTACCGCTTTCTGCAGTGACTCCTGGAAGGTCCGGCCGATGGCCATGGCCTCACCTACCGATTTCATCTGGGTGGTGAGCCGGGGTTCCGCGTTGGGAAACTTCTCGAAGGCAAACCGTGGAATCTTGGTCACCACGTAGTCGATGGCAGGTTCGAAGGATGCCGGGGTGGCACCCCCGGTGATCTCGTTGCTCAACTCGTCCAGGGTGAATCCCACGGCCAGCTTGGCGGCCACCTTGGCAATGGGAAAGCCGGTGGCCTTGGAAGCCAGAGCGGACGAACGAGACACCCGCGGATTCATCTCGATCACAATGAGGCGCCCGTCTTCGGGATTGACTGCGAACTGGACGTTGGATCCGCCGGTATCCACACCGATCTTGCGCAGCACCGCGATGGAGGCATCGCGCATGCGCTGGTATTCCTTGTCCGTCAGGGTCTGGGAGGGCGCAACGGTGATGGAATCGCCGGTGTGCACGCCCATGGGGTCCAGGTTTTCAATGGAACAGACGATGATGCAGTTGTCCTTGGAATCCCGCACCACCTCCATCTCGAATTCTTTCCAGCCCAATACCGACTCTTCCAGCAGTACCTCGGTGGTGGGCGACAACTCCAGCCCGCGCTCGACGATTTCCACGAACTCTTCGCGGTTGTAGGCGATACCGCCGCCGCTGCCGCCCATGGTGAACGAAGGCCGCAGGATAATGGGAAAGCCGATGTCTTTCTGGATTTCCAGCGCCTGCTCCACGTCGTGAGCCACCTGGGAGCGTGGCGTGTCCAGACCGATGTCGGTCATGGCGTCACGGAACTGCTCCCGGTCTTCGGCCATGTCAATGGCCTCCCGGGTTGCACCAATCAACTCGACGCCGTACTTCTCCAGGATGCCGCGACTGGCCAGGTCCAGAGCGCAATTCAGGCCGGTCTGGCCGCCCATGGTGGGCAGCAGGGCGTCAGGTTTTTCCCGCTCGATGATCCGGGTCACGGTCTCCCAGTGGATCGGCTCCACGTAGACAGCGTCTGCGGTTTCCGGGTCCGTCATGATGGTGGCAGGGTTCGAGTTGACCAGGATGACCCGGTAGCCTTCGTCTTTCAGGGCCTTGCAGGCCTGGGTGCCGGAATAATCGAATTCGCAGGCCTGGCCGATGACAATGGGGCCGGCACCAATCAGCAGGATACTCTGGATATCGGTTCTTTTTGGCATGGCGCTAGTCCCCCGCCTCCTGGCCGCCCGACATGGCGGTCACGAACTGGTCAAACAGGTAACCGATATCGTGGGGACCCGGGCTGGCTTCGGGGTGCCCCTGGAAGCCAAAGGCCGGCAGCTTGCGGTGTCTCACCCCCTGCAGTGAGCCGTCGAACAAAGAGCGGTGGGTGGCCTCCAGTTCCTCGGGCAGCGAGTCCTCGTCGACGGCAAACCCGTGGTTCTGGCTGGTGATCACGACCTGGCCGGTGGCCAGGTCCTGCACCGGGTGGTTGGCACCGTGATGACCGAATTTCATCTTCACGGTGGCCGCGCCGCAGGCAAGGCTGAGCAGCTGGTGGCCCAGGCAGATACCGAACACCGGCACCTGCTGCTGCAGGATCTCGGAAATGGCCTTGATGGCGTAGTCACAGGGCTCCGGATCGCCGGGGCCATTGGACAGGAATACCCCGTCAGGCTTCAGCGCCAGTGCGTCTTCGCTGCTGGCCCGGGCCGGAAGCACCGTGACGCGGCATCCCCGGTCGCACAGCATGCGCAGGATGTTGCGCTTGATCCCGTAATCGAAGGCCACCACGTGGAACTGGCCGGTTGACTGGCCGAACCCGGTGTCGTCCAGATCGTAGCTGCCCTGTTCCCAGGCATATGAATCGTCCGTGGTCACTACCTGGGCGAGGTCCATCCCCTGCAAACCCGGAAATTCCCGGGCCGCAGCCAGGGCCGCAGCCTCAGCGCCGTCGGCGTCAGGCCCGGCGACGATGCAGCCGTTCTGGGCACCGCTGGTGCGCAGCAGCCGGGTCAGTTTTCGGGTATCGATATCGGCAATACCCACCACCCCGGCAGATTGCAGGTAGTCACTCAAGCTGGACTCGGACCGCCAGCTGCTGACCCGCAGCGGCAGGTCACGGATGATCAGGCCCTCGGCCATGGGTCGGGCGCTTTCCTCGTCCACGGCGTTGCAACCGGTATTTCCAATGTGGGGATAGGTCAAGGTGACCATCTGCCGGGCGTAGGATGGGTCGGTCAGAATCTCCTGATAGCCCGACATGGCCGTGTTGAAAACCACCTCACCCACGGCCCGCCCGGCCGCACCAATACTCTGCCCCCGAAAGATCGTCCCGTCTTCCAGGGCCAATATTGCTTGTTCAGTCACGTATGTACTTTTTCCTGAGACCTGCGAGGTCTGTCAGCCCCCGCGGATGCACAAAACGGGAGCGGATGCCCCCGTTCGAATTGAGGCGGAATTCTACGCCGCAGAGGGAATTCTGTCTATGTTAATCATCCGCAAGACGGGAGTTGCCTTTTCCCAAGACGAGGCGTCCGAAGTGGGCGACACCTGGGCCTGGGGGCGCCCCACTGTGTTGCCGACGGTTGCTTACACTCGCTCGCGCCGGCCGTTGAACGAAGCCACCCCATCACTGTGAACAAAGCGACGCGGAACACACACGCGGCACATGGATGTGCCGCCGGCCGCAGGCCGTGAGCGAATCGGAAACCGCGTTTTCGATTTGCGACCGCGAGCGGGTCAGGACGACCCGTCTTGCGGATTACTTATCCGCCAACGGCCGAAGGCCGTAAGCGAAGCAAAACCGCGTTTTTGCGTAGCGTCCGCGAGCGGGCCAGGACGGCCCGTCTTGC
>JAAUYH010100330.1_pt1 | contig 39025 bp, 35 predicted proteins | sample 7278061 | NCBI WGS metagenome assembly JAAUYH01 (sample SAMN14350203, study PRJNA611818) | marine sediment metagenome | isolation source: surface marine sediment (0.6m) | place: French Polynesia: Moorea | collected 2018-08
ATCTCTTGCCTTCGCTTACCCTTATATTCGAGAACAACTTTTCTAATTGAAGGGAAATGTGCGATCATCCTCCAAAAACTATCTTTGTCGAAAAAATATACACAGCAAGGGTTTATTACCAATCCACTATAGGGATGAGTCATCTCTCCAAGCAAGGCAATTTCCCCAAAGAAAGTATCGTGACCATAAGTTCCTAAAATTAGTTCCCGATTATTTGTTTTGCGTGATACTTTGATGGCTCCCTTGGTAACAATATAAAAGTGCTTAGCCAAATCTCCCTGTTTGAAAAGTACTTCTCCTGATCTAAAACAAGTTTCGATTCCCGTATTCAAAAGTTCTAAACGATCTTGAACGGATAATTCTTTAAACAGTGTTATTGCATTCAACATGTTAATTGCTCCCCAAATTGTGGTTCTAGCTAGTAGCTATCTCAGCTTTGATGAAACGTGATTCGATGCCCCCCTCAATCCTTCTCCTACTAGGGGTGGGGTTGGGGAGAGGTCTGTTTTCAATTATTCGAACTTACGTTCATGGAGAATGATTGCTTTAATATGTGGCGGAAAGATACTGGTGGACTAGTTTTACAGCAACCGAGCCTTCGCCCACGGCAGAAGCCACACGTTTGACAGAGTTACAGCGTACGTCTCCAATCGCAAACATGCCTGGAACACAAGTTTCAAAAAGAAACGGATCGCGCTTTAAACTCCATTTAGATTCTCGTTTTCCCTTTCTAATCAACTCGTTGCCAGTGACAATGTACCCATCACAATCACACTCTATTACACCCTTTAACCAACTCGTGTTCGGCTTCGCGCCAATAAAAACAAATAGAGCTTTAGCCGCAACGGTTTCAACAGTTCCTGTTTTTAAGTTTGCCAGAGTTAAGGTTTCTAGTTTCTCTTTTCCCGATACTTCGACTACTTTAGTAAATGGTTTTAGCTTGATGTTTTTTGTTACTTCGATACGATCAACCAAATACTTAGACATTTTTTCTGCTAATGATTCTCCTCTTAGCAAAATAGTTACAGAACGAGCATAGTTAGAAAGATACATGGCAGCTTGCCCTGCTGAGTTTGCACCACCGACAATATAAATATCATCACCACGACAAGAAATCGCTTCAGTGATAGCCGCACCATAATACACACCAGCACTAGTTAATTCATCAATACCTGATATTTCTAGCTTTTTGTAGCTTACTCCTGTCGCTACGATCAGACTATGACAACTAAGCTCAGTATTATCCTTCAAACTTACGTATTTATATCGATCCTTTACTGCAACTTTCGTAACTTCTTGTGGGGCGATAATTTCCGTTCCAAATTTATACGCTTGAGCTACAGCGCGCCTCGATAAATCTCCTCCAGTTAACCCAGCGGGGAAACCTAAATAATTTTCAATCCGAGAGCTAGTTGCTGCTTGTCCCCCTGGGGCTTGTTTTTCAACGAGTACTGTTTTTAAACCTTCAGAAGAACCGTAAACGGCAGCAGCCAAGCCTGCCGGTCCACCACCAATAATTATCAAATCATAGAATGGCATTTGGGCGCGAGTTTGCAAGCCAATTTTTTTGGCAATCTCCCCAGTAGATGGGGAGCTCATTTGAGAACCATCAGGAAAAATAATTAACGGCAGTTGCGAAAAATCTTGGTTAGCTTTCTCCATCATATGACGGGATTGTTTATCTTGATCAAGATCCCGATATACATAGGGAACATGATAACTAGCTAAGAAATCTTTGACTTGGTGTGTTTTTGGCGACCATCGACAGCCAAGAATTTGAATGCACTCTTGGACGGAGGGATGTGAAACCCTCCAAACCTCCAATAAGTCGTTAAGTACAGGATATAAATTAACTTCTGGTGGAGTCCATGGCTTTGTCAGATAGTAATCAATCTTTGTTTTATTGATGGCATGAATGGCGACGCTAGTATCGGCATATGCGGTCAACAAGACTCGTTTTGCATCGGGAAATATTTTCCTCCCTTGTTCGAGAAACTCTATCCCAGTGATCTTAGGCATCCGCTGATCGACTAAAAATAGACTCACTGATTTGTTTTGTAGTTTTAAGCGCGGTAGTGCCTCTAGTATTTCTTCCCCTGAGTCTGAAGACAATATTCTGTAGGAGGCACCATAATGATTTCGCAAATCGCGAACGATGGTGTGCAGTACTTCTAAGTCGTCATCTACTACGATTATTAAAGGTTTATTCATGATTTCAAACTGCTCAATAACCTCAGACCTGGAAAATTCCATCCAATTAATTGAAAAAAGACTTAACTTGAAAGTTGTCAGCTAAGTAGTAAACTTTGTTTTATTTGGTTTTTCTATCAATTGGCTTTAAGGAAGATCTCAAGAAAAGCTTTAGCAGTATATTTGGTGTTATGTTGGTCTAAAGTGGCAAAATTTAAACACAGAACACACCCTACATTTTCCCATTTTCCGAAAAAGTAATTAGGATGTTGGTTTCAAAATTACCGTTTGGCTTTATGTTTTTTAAAATTCGAGGCAAACTATAATTAGATACCTCTTTTGCTTTGTGCTTCTCAAACTTACGTCATTAAAACAAAATTCAAAGTTCTAGTTATTCTAGATAGCTATAAAGGGTTTCAATGGCGAAATATTTTGATTTAAATTTGGCTCTTGTTTGTTTAATTATTGTTTGTTTTGATTATTGGTTGTTTTAATTTATCAATTGTTTTGATTATTGCTTATTTTAATTATCGACTGTCTTAATTATCGATTGTCTTAATTATTGCTTGTTTGCTTATCTGGATTTTTTAAAAAATAGCTAAAAGCAAACATTAAAATGAATATTATTTTAGATAATAAATCCAGTTAAGTTTAAGATTTTAGTCGTGCATTTAACTTTTTTATGAGAAAAAAATTTACATATTTTTACTATTGAAACTTATTCCAATATTTATTCAATACAACTATAACAATAAATTCAAAAATTATAAAAAAAACATTAAGAATATTATCAAGAAAAATATTAATATTTTCTGAAGCTTGAGAGCCTCAATGAGCTAGTTTGATAGTATCTAAAATCAACTTTTTTTTAAGCAGTCTTTAATCTTTTCTCATAAGTTTTTAATTTTAGCTCGCTATTTTACTAATAATGTGTTCATGGTTTTATTAAATACATAGCTACTTTGCAACTTTATAACTTAAAATATATAAACTCGATGAAGAGTGTCATAAAAACCAACGTCCCAAGTTATCTTAAAACTCGATTTAAAATGCTTTGTATTCGAAATGGAATGACTATTAGCAGTAAGCTGGAAAAATCAATTCGAGATTTAATAAAAACTAAAGCAGACATTCCAGAGGAATTAGAACTTTCACTCAATGATTATGTAGTTGTCAAAGGATATATTCCAGAATCTCTCAAGCGTGAGTTTCATGCCTTATGTGTAGAGAGGGGGGTGTCAATGACCTGGGTTCTTCGATATCTGATTAAAACCTCGGTTGAAACAGAGAATCAGTAGTGATTAGGATTAAATTTGACGATACTGTTAACCAAAAATGGAATTTACAGCTTAGTTTTGTCGAGTTTGACTACAAAGTTTTTCCTATTTTCCTAAAAATAACTGTTTAAAAAAAGTCCTGAATAGTAGCATGGGCATGTCAACTATCATTACCTTAGTAGTTTTAGTTAAAGCAAAGCTAAAGATTTTTCAAGGTTTAGCGATTTTATTCATAACTGAAACTACTATCTTGGTATAAATCAAAATAAATTTGCAAGTAATATTTTAGTTTCCTAGTGTCATTAAGAATACATTACTTTTGCAACTTTATAGCTTTTTAGAAAATTTTTAGTATATAAGGTAAAAGTTCATGTCCAAGCCAGTCTTGTTAGTGGTAGACTATAGCGCCCAAGTTCTACAAACTGTTACCAAAAATCTCGTTAATGAATATGGCGATCGCTTTCAAGTTATGGAAGCTGATTCATCTAAAGCAGCTCTGGAGAAACTCAAGATCTTAAAAATACAGGATCAAGAATTAGCATTAATTCTCGTCAATCAGCAAATGCCAGAAATGTCTGGCGTAGAATTACTCGAAGATTCAATAGACATTTTCCCAGATGCTAAGAGAGTTCTCGTAACGGCTGGTGGAAATATGCAACCAGTCAATACTGCTAAAGTTGATTATTATCTACCTCAGATTGATGATTCCCCTAAAGAGGAGCTTTATCCAGCTCTCAATGATTTACTGGAAATGTGGCAAGAAGAATTGATGCCATCTGTGGAAGGAATTCGTCTCATTGGCAACCGTTGGTCACCAAAGCTTTATCAAATAAGAGACTTTCTCGCTCGAAACTGGGTTTCGTACCAGTGGGTAAATATTAATTCCAAAGAAGCTCGCTGTCTCATTAAATGGTTTTTCCCTGAGGAAGATAGTCTTACTAATCCTCTAGTATTATTTCCCGACGGCTCTAAACTTATTGACCCTACTCTGGAGCAAATAGCCGAGAAGATAGGTCTGCAAATGCGTGCAGAGAAGCCTTTTTATGACTTAATCGTAGTTGGGGGTGGTCCTAGTGGATTAGCCGCTGCGATATACGGAGGTGCAGAAGGATTAAGAACACTGTTAGTTGAACGTGAGGCATTAGGTGGTCAAGCTGGCACAGCTCCGCAAATAGACAATTATCTCGGATTTCCAGTTGGCTTAAGTGGTGACGATCTAACTAGACGTGCTGTTGCTCAAATTAAAAAATTTGGCATAGAAATTCTCATCCCTCAGGAAGTTAAAGAAATTCGCGTAGACGGGCCATATCGCTTCATCACCTTGGGCGATGGTACAGAAATCGGCGCCTATTCGATTCTGATTGCCACAGGGGTTACCTACCGCAAACTCAACGTTCCTAGTATAGATAATCTGACTGGAGCAGGAGTATATTATGGTGTGGGCAAAAAACCTGCTACCTGTAGCGATGAAGATATCTTCCTGATTGGTGCGGGTAACTCTGCTGGAGAAGCAGCTCTCTATTTTGCCGAGCGCGCTCGTAGCGTCAATATTGTCGTACGCAGCAATACGCTGGACGACAAAATGTCTCAATATTTAATAGATCTAATTGAGGCTACAGAAAATATCAAAGTTTGGTTCAATACTACTGTCATTGAAGCAAAAGGAACAGAGCGACTTGAAGCACTTACCTTAGATAACCGACTATCTGGGGAGCAGATTACTCTGGATGCGGATATGCTATTCATTTTAATCGGTTCAACACCACGTTCGGATTGTCTGAGTAAACTTTTAGGTCAGAGTCCTCAAGGATTTGTCTTAAGTGGAGCGGATACGATTAATAGCCAAGATCCAGAAAATCGTTACTGGAAGGAAGACAGAGATCCTTTCCATCTTGAGTCTAGTGTTCCTGGTATCTTTGTCGCTGGAGATATTCGTGAAGGATCGATTAAAAGAGTGGCTTCGGCTGTAGGAGAAGGTTCTGTTGCCGTTCAATTAATTCAACAATATCTCAAACTAGTTTAAAGCAAATTGCGATAATCCTGGTGCTGTATTTTGTTTAGTTTTTTTCGTTAAAGAAAAGAATAAATCTGAATATTCATACTAAATCCGCTTGGGCTTTGGTAGTGTTTAATTTCTTTATCAAAGTCTTGCCATGAAATTAAGAATAACTAGTACTTGTTACTCGTTACTTGTTACTTGTTACTCAATTGTTTAAGTAACCTATACGAAACGGATTTACTATCAGCACTAGGGGTTATCGTAAGCTCCACTTCATCTCGATCCTATCTATGCAGAAGCAAAATTATAATGTCTGAGCAAATTATCATCGAGCCTTCACTTTTATCGGCAGATTTTGCCAATTTAGGAGAAGCAGCCAGAGAAGCAGAAACCGCGGGGGCTCAAGCAATTCAAATTGATGTAATGGATGGACAATTCGTTCCTAATCTCTGTTTTGGACCAGGGATTGTGGCAGCTATTCGTCCTTTAGTTAAGTTGAAACTAGATATCCATTTAATGATTGACGAACCAGAACGTTATCTAGAAAACTTCGCCCAGGCTGGGGCGGATCGTCTTATTGTTCATCAAGAAGCCTGTACTCACTTACATCGTACTCTATTAAAGATAGCCACTTTGGGGCTGGAAGTAGGAGTTACCATCAATCCTGGTACTTCCATAGAAGCAGTTGAAGAGGTCTTAGATATAGTTGATATCGTCCAAATCATGACCGTAAATCCTGGTTTTGGCGGTCAATCATTCATCTACTCTCAACTCAATAAAATTCGTCGCCTAAAAGAGATACTACGTCAAAGAGGTAGAGACATACCCATTGGTGTGGATGGAGGAATTAATGCAAAAACAGCACCATTAGCAGTAGAGGCTGGTGCTACTATGCTGGTAGCTGGTTCCAGTGCCTATAATTCTAAACTTCCTTTAGCCCAGAACTTAAGGATTTTACATCAAGAGATTGCTCGTACCAAGTCAATTAAGGAGCCAGTGACATCCTCTCATCGCTAACTGCAAGCAGTATACGGAAGTATTGTTTTTGATCGCGATCGCATTTAGAGCGGTGTTCAAGTTTATTAAGTACACCTATTTTGCTTGTTCATTAGGATTGGGATTTATAACTGTACTTAACTTGTTTGCATACCGCTGTATCAAGGTTTTTAGGCGTTGCTGATTTGAAGTATGAAACCGAAAAGTAATTTGTTCGTAGCTATTAGCTATCAGCTATCAGCTTTTCAGTCTATCCAATCAGTCGTAAAAATGATAAATTCATACCTCGCTCCAGCAACGCCGATTTTTAAATCATCAATCGTCAGCGAATTGTCGCTGACAACTTCTAGTTTTTTAATCAACTTCAGCGTCCAACGAATATCAATTCGTTATTGAAAATAATAATTCCGAACTCCGAACTCCGAACTCCGAACTCCGAACTCCGTTCGCGCAGCGTGCCCGTAGGGCATACTCCGAACTCCGAACTCACATTAATCAATCTAGCTTAATAGTAAACTAAATTATGGTCACAACTCCTCAAATCAAAACCAGCCAATCAACTAAATCAGTTGAAGAACTTTGTATTAATTCAATTCGTTTTTTAGCCATAGATGCCATAGAAAAAGCGAGTTCTGGACATCCAGGATTGCCTATGGGAGCTGCTCCGATGGCGTTTGTGCTGTGGGACAAGTTCATGCGCTACAATCCTAAGAATCCCAATTGGTTTAATCGCGATCGCTTTGTACTTTCCGCCGGTCATGGTTCCATGTTACAGTATGCTTTAATGTATCTTGTCGGTTACGACAGCGTATCAATTGAAGATATTAAACAGTTCCGCCAATGGGGTTCCAAGACTCCAGGACACCCAGAAAACTTTGTTACTGCTGGGATTGAAGTTACCACTGGCCCTCTAGGTCAAGGGATCGCTAATGCAGTGGGATTGGCTGTAGCGGAAGCTCACTTGGCAGCGAAGTTTAATAAACCCGATGCTACTCTAGTCGATCACTATACCTATGTCATCTTGGGTGACGGCTGTAACATGGAAGGTATTTCTGGAGAAGCTTGTTCTTTTGCAGGACATCAAGGTCTGGGAAAATTGATCGCCCTCTACGATGACAACCACATTTCTATTGATGGTTCAACGGATGTGGCGTTCACCGAAGACGTTTCTAAACGCTTTGAAGCTTATGGCTGGCACGTACTTCATGTTGAAGATGGGAATACAGATCTAGCAGCTATTGCTAAAGCCATTGAAGAAGCGAAGTCTGTCACTGATAGACCAACAATGATCAAGGTGACAACTACTATTGGTTATGGTGCGCCCAATAAGCAGGGGACTGCTGGGATTCATGGTTCCAAGCTGGGATCTGATGAAATCCAATTAACTCGTGAAGTTTTAGGTTGGACAGAAGGTGAATTTGAAGTTCCTGCATCAGCCTTAGATCATATGAGAAAGGCAATTGAACGGGGAGCAACCTACGAACAAGAGTGGGAGCAGGTTCTATCTAGCTATAAGTCTAGCTATCCCGCAGAAGCAGCAGAATTTGAACGTTTCCTCAGTGGTAAGCTACCGAGCGGTTGGGACGAAGTTTTACCTACCTTTACTCCTGAAGACAAAGGATTAGCAACTCGTAAATATTCCGAAGCTTGTCTTAATAAACTAGCCCCTGTAGTTACTGAATTAATTGGTGGTTCTGCTGATTTAACTCACTCTAACCTAACTGAGTTAAAAGGTTTCGGTGACTTCCAGAAAGGTGCTTACGAAAACCGTAACCTTCACTTTGGTGTACGGGAACATGCCATGGGTGCTATCTGTAATGGGATCGCTTTGCATAATTCGGGATTAATTCCTTATGGAGCAACCTTCCTCATCTTTACCGACTACATGCGGGCAGCAATTCGTCTATCGGCACTATCGGAAGTAGGTGCAATTTGGATCATGACTCACGACTCCATTGGACAGGGTGAAGATGGTCCCACCCACCAACCGATTGAAACTATGGCTTCCCTCCGAGCGATCCCCAACCTAACTGTAATTCGTCCCGCCGATGGGAATGAAACCTCTGGGGCTTATAAAATTGCGATCGCATATGCTAAACAAAACAAACCAACGTTACTGGCATTATCTCGTCAAGGTTTACCTAACTTAAAAGGAAGTAGCATCGAAAATGCGACTAAAGGTGCTTACGTCCTTTCCTGTGGTTTTGCCCCTGAAGAACTAGATCTGATCTTAATTGGTACAGGTAGTGAGGTACAACTTTGTGTTGGTGCTGCGGAAAAGCTAATTGCCGAAGGTAAGAAAGTTCGTGTCGTTTCCATGCCTTCCTGGGAACTGTTTGAAGCTCAAGACGAAGCATACAGAGAGTCAGTGCTACCTAAAGTTGTGACTAAACGTCTTTCAGTCGAAGCAATGTCTAGCTTTGGTTGGCAGAAATATACTGGTTGCGATGGTGGTTCAGTAAGTATTGAACGTTTTGGTGCTTCTGCCCCTGGTGGTATTGTAATGGAGAAATTTGGTTTTACCGTTGATAACGTAGTAGCGAAAGCGAAAGAAATCATCAGCTAGTTAAGTTTATGTAATTAGTCTGATTTTTAATTACTAAGCCCTGTATATCAACAGGGTTTTTTTGTTTCTAATGTAAATTGGCATAAAGCCTTTAAAATAAATCTCAGATATTGCATTAATTTATTCGATCATGTCTAAAGTCATAAAAGATGAGATCCGTGAAGAAAGGATTATGATGGAAGCCGTAGTAGATTGCTACGACGAATATGAACAGGCAATGGGTTGGTATTACTATCTTGAAGATAGAATCGATTTTCCTTTCAAGGCTAAATGGGTAAATCGTCACAAGCCTCAAGGGAGAAATGTAACGGTATTAGAAATGTCTCCAGCAGATGATTGCTCACATGATATGTTTGTCGAAGTTTTGTATCAAGAAGGCGAATTAGAGGACGTTTTTTCCGCAAGACTGTCAGAAATACAACCTCTAAATATTGATTCAGGGACGGAAGAAGCTATTGATGACTGGCACTATTGGGTTAAAAGAGGATACCAGTTTTAATCGGTTATTTTGTGTATTTTTGCTACTTCAAATATTTTTTAACTCACTCCGAATACGATCGCGATCGATGGAAAAATGACCCTTACTACTAATAGAACTAACTATCTCAAGCTGCTTGATGAAATGCAGCTCATTCCTAAAGTTATTGAAACGGAGGCAGAATACGAGCAAAATTTGGCAGTAGTCGAAAAGTTAATTGCTAAAAAAAATCAGCGTACCCCAGAAGAAACTACCTTGTTCCGTCTGTTGGTCAAACTGATTGAAGATTATGAATCAGAGTCATATCAAATCAAAGATTGGTGCGATCTTCCTGCTCACAAAATTCTGCAACATCTTATGGAAGTAAAAGGTATTAAGCAAAGGGATATTGTAGGAGTTATCAGCCCTTCTAAGGGATTAATTTCAGCAATTGTGAATGGGAAAAGAGCGATTAGTAAAGAACAGGCAAAAAAATTAGGAGAGTATTTTAAACTTTCTCCTAGTTTGTTTATTTAATATCTAGATCAATAGTTCGGACAGTTTTTGAAAAAAGCTCGAAAAACCTAATTTATCGTTGGTCATTTTAGTCTAGGATAAGGCTCAAATGCTTATTCTTTCGCTACAGATTAAATTTTGTCCGAACCATTGCTAGATAAGAATTTGACATAGAAAAAAGCGATCGCTTACCATAACTAAAATCATATCAAGAGCGATCGCTGATTCCCGAAAATTGAGATTATTATTTAAGTTCTTTTAATCTGTTTTAAGCTGTGACCATTTCTGGCTGAGAATTAGGGTTAGCTGGCTCAAAATGTAAAACCATAATCTGTTCGGGGCGTAACCCGATGGATTCATACGCGCATCCTTGGGGATCGCTAAATTCAACCTCAAAAGCTGTGCCATCAGCCAAAATTTCGACTACAGTTCCCACTTGTCCTCGCGAGAGATTATATTCAGTTAGATCGACTGTTAATGCTACTACATCTAGAAGTTTGACATTATTGGTTTCCATTTTTAAATCTTCCTCAGTTGTCAAGGAAAAGATTGAAAAAGACACAGATTATCATAAAGATAGGTTTATATGATCTTATCTAATTCAAGATAACTCTAATATTGAAGCTATTCATAATGCAAATTTCAATTGAACTTCCCGACGATATCGCCAATCAATTTAAAAATGCTAATATTTCTCGTCGAATTTTAGAACTAATTGTAGCGGATCGCTATCGTCAAGGAAACATTGGAGCTGCTGAAGTTCGTCGAATGCTGAACTTCTCTTCGCGTTGGGAAACCTACGAATTTCTCAAACAAGAAAAGGCTTATTTACCCTACACAGAAGAAGATCTCGAACAAGATGCACGAGCAATTAGCAGCATTTTAGAAAAGAAATGAAAGAGATCGCGTTCCATAACTGATTTAAACTCAAAAAAGAAAGTAGCATCGAAAATGCAATTAAAGGTGCTTACGCCCTTTCCTGTAGTTTTGCTCCTGAAGAACTTGACCTGATCTTGATTGGTACTAGTAGTAAGGTAAAACTTTAAGCAATTATAAGCTTGCCTTGAAAGTAGAAGATTATCTAAAAACTGTTGACTGTTGACTGATAACTGAAAAGGGCAAATTGCCTGAAGTCGTTACATATTAGAGATTACAGCTCGCAAGGCGTGAATACAACCTCCATGCATATCCGTATCCATCCCATCCTGTCCAAGGTAAGTGTCCTGACGGAGCAGTTAGGCTATAGGTTAAGGAATCGTAGTCCCTCCCATTTTCTTCGCTCCAGCCGACGCGAACTCCAAAATTTTTCCAAACCTCACTATAATACTCTCTTGTTCCCCCCAGACTCTGATAGATATCTTTTTGGACGCTGAAGCCGAATTTTCCCTGACTGGATTCTAGCCAAAGTTGGTCGATAATTCGTAAATCTTCACAGGAAAAGTTGTCTATATTTTCTCTTCCGAGCGAGATGACCCTACCAGCAGCTTGAAGCATAGCCTTTGCTGTTTCCTTATCCGCCTCTTGCCACTTTCCCGCTGCTAGTAGATTACGAAGTGGATTATAGTCTACCCCTGTTGATTTTGAGATTAAGATTGATTCGCTCTCTGGTTGTAGCAATGAAGGAGTTTCCTCTGATGGAGTAACAGTTGGTGAACTTTTTGAATCATCTTCATCAGGAGTTATTTCTGTTACTCGCCTGGGTAAAGCCGAAACGATTGGTTTAGTTAGTGAACGAAAGACAATATCTCCCTGATCTAGCTCAGGATCGCGAATAGTACCAAACTGCGGTGTTTGTTGGGTATCGTACTCCCTAAGATTTTGTCTGAGATAATTTCCTAGCTCGTTTCCTGTCACATAACCATCTTGATTAATAGTATCGGCTTCTCCATTTAAAGCTCTTATAAATAGAGGGGTAAAAACACTTTTGGCTGGGACTTCTTCATCTGCATCTCCAGCCGTCAGGAATTGACGCACAGGCTTGCCCGCAACATCCAGAATATATTTTGCCGGTGTTGTGGAAGATCTCTGTTTAAACACAGTGCCAGAAAAGCAACTATCAAATACAAACAAAACGTGCTTGGCTTCTATACGTCGTGCCCAAGCGATTATCTGTTCCATAGGTAGAGCAACTCTCAGAAAATCCCTCTCATTTTTTCTAGAAGTGGGATCTTGAGCATCAACTGGAACCAGATATCCTTTAGTTCGGTGGCGAGTATGTCCATGCCCTGAAAAGAAAATCACCAATCGATTATCAGGCTCATAACCGTAGTTATCGATAAAATCTTTGATAGCACCCTCTAGCTCTGAACCTGTTGGATTGCCCACTGTAGTTGCTTTAAATCCTCGCTGCTCAAGTGCGTTAACAACTTGCTTTGATTCTTCTTCTACATTATTTAACTTGCCCCAGTGCTGGTAATTTCCCGCCCAGATTACCAAGGCATAGCTTTCCTCATAGATAATAGTTTGTTTCCCTTCTTGGTCAGTAATCTCAATTGCTTTAGAGTCATTCTCTGCTTTTAGTACACCACTGCTTGAGAGGTAAGTAGTTAAACTGACCAACGCTAATAATTTAAGAAAGTTAACAAGTCGCCGTTTCATTTCTTCATCAGAGGCTTAAGAGCATCAATTACTTCCGTTGGCTGAGGTTGATTTTTATCTTGGAAAACTTTGACCTCATCTCCTTGAATAATTATCATCGTACCGCTACTAAACCGAGGATCGTTATCGATAAAAACTTCGCCATCCTTACTATGAACTACCAGCCCTCCATATCTCACATCGCGATAAACTTGTAACAAGGTTCTCGCTAGCTGTCCTACAGCAACTGCCCCAGCTATAATATAGATTAGCGGTAATCCTTTACTATCTTCTATGGTTGACTTATCACCTGTTATCTCACCATCGAAGTCTAATTCTTCTTCGACCGTTCTAACTTGCTCTCTCGGTACGCGCCACTGAATATCTACCGAATCATTTTCCTGACTCACAGCAAGCCTTTCTGGGAATAAACGTGCCAAGATCACTAGAATAAATCCCGTAAAAAAAATACGTCTAGTTGTAAAAAACATACAATCTTCGGTAGTGCCTCAGCCAAATAAGGAAATAATCTAATGCTCGATTGACAACAATTGTAATTCAAATGCTAAGTATTGATCTCTTTCTAGTTCAAATAAATTAACGAACAAAACCCAACATTAAGACGTGCCAATTCCCGCATCAAAACACATCAGTAAACTTACTCAATCGAGATCGTAAACACCACGCTGTAAGTATCTCTAACTCTGGAATACTCCCAATCCCTAACTAAAGTACTATAGGATCACCTATTAACAACATTTCGGTAAACCCATTTTCCGTCTCCTTAAGACTTCTTCGGGATGCATTAGAGGATAGGTTTGTTTTTCAGGAGGAGTGAGTCTTTTTCGTGGACGAGGTGGGTGAATTAAGTCTACAGAAATTAATTTTTCTGCTGCAAAAATATCGCTTAAATACCATTCATCTTGAGATAAGATATCCCAAATATCTGCAAGACGGCGGAATTTACGAGCTTTGTTACCCATTATTAGAATCCAGCCTCCCACAGTTCGTTTCACATCCATACAGGCATCATGGGCGAGTCTGAGGACTCTTTTTAAACTGAGACGCACGATGGGAGAAATATCTTTTGCCCGACGGATAATTTGTTTAGCTTGTTCTAAGTCTTTTTTAACGATCTCGTTTTCTTGTTTGAGTTGTTGCACTTCTCTTTTGAGAGCGATAATTTCTTTTTCTAACTGGGAGGTCGTTGTTTGGGATTCGTCGTTGAAGGGAATTTCTGAATTCGGCGAACCATGATTATATTGGGGAGATTCAATTAAGCAGAGATCGGAGCGATTAACTGCTTCGTAACCCCCAGCATCAACCTTTACTGTCCATTTTTGGGGATAAGTTCCCTCAATAGGTCGAATCAATGCTCCTGTGTATTTGATGTCGCCGTAGAGATAAACAAGATCACCTTGTTTCAGAGAAGCTTGTCTGCGGGAGACTTCTTTTCGAGGATTAGATGTTATATTTGATAGCATAATTGCCTTTTTATGAGGGTAATCACTAGCGATCGCACTAATTCGGCCAAGAATTTGTTGGGCGATCGCTATTTAAAACTTTCAATATAATATCATCTTATTCACTCGTTATCAAGTAAATCAAGAGATTTTGATATCAAGTAGTAAAAAGATATATTAGATTTGATGATTGACTGATATCAAGCAGAAGTCCTAAATGGCTAACAAAAATCCTAGATTAGAAAATCTGAAATCTTTTAAACCAAAAGGTGAAAAAGCATTAAGTAAAACTATTGGTATTAGAGTCGAACAAGAAGTTTACGACCAACTGATGAGTTTACCAAGAGATAAGCGTTTGGGATTGATGCGTCAATGGATCAAAGATGGAGTCCAAAAGCTTGATAATCAGACTGCTTAAATTTTTCTCACTTCAACAGAAAGAATAATTAGCAATAATTTATTTGTATGGCGATCGCATTTCTGGAAATCTCTTAGTTAACGGCGATGTCATATCTTAAAGTGTTTTTGATTCTTTGCAATGATAGAATTTTGGCTGCGATCGGTCGGCTAGGGGTCGCCTAATCGCTCTTTTCTACTTTAAGTAATTGGTTTTCTTCACAATTTCCTCAATATTTAGTTATAAAATAATTTGTTATGGGGACGTAACTTAAAAACTTTTATTTTGATTGTTGAGCAAATTGTAATAGTTTACTTATAAGTTATAACTCCATTCTGATTTGAAAGCTAACTTAAACAGCGAGTTTGGTTGTTTGAGCTAGCTATTGGGTTATTAGTATGAGGCAGAAGATGATCATGAAAGCTACACAACTACTTAGTCAATACCGATATGGAATATTAGATTTTAAAGGTGCGCCCCTACACTCTGCTCATCTGGAAGCTGCTGATTTAACCAGGATCAACTTAACTCAGGCAGATCTCAGTGATGCTGACTTGAATGATGCCGATCTTAGTGGTGCTTGTTTGCAGCAGGCTAATCTGACCAACGCTAACTTGAATAATACTAGTTTAGTAGGTGCAAATTTATCAGAAGTTAATTTAATTGGCGCGGATTTAGAAAATGCCGATCTTAGAGGTGCAGATTTAAGTGGTGCTGATTTGCGCTGTGCGAACTTACATGGAGCAGATTTATCTAGTACTAATTTAACTGATGTTGATCTTGGTGGTACAGATTTAACAAATGCAGATTTAACTGATGCCAAACTGGCAGGTACTGATATTTGTGTAGCTGTAACTGATGGAGCAACTATAGATCAAATAAACTGGGGTGCCTGTGAAAGAAAGCAAGAAAACACATCTCATCATTGGGTTACTTGGTCTGGAAAATAGATAAGTAGCCATCATGAATTGCGTACACCAGTATCAATGAAAATTTATTTACAAGTCAGGTAGTAGGTAGTAGGTAGTGGATAGTGGGTGAAAAGACAGTCAACTCTCAAGACACCTGCTTTGCTGCCACTGCCACAATATAGAATTTAACTAGCATCAAAAAACGGCAATAGTCGCAACATATTGCCAAAATTAATCTTGAATGCAATTTCTGGCGTTGGTCAGTGAAAGTATGAAACCGTTAATGATTTTGTTCGTAGCTTTTAGCTTTTTGAATAAAATGCAAAACTGACAATTCTAAAAATCATACTCTGATTTACCAACGCCCAATTTCTCAATATCAAGGATGACATCTTCATCTAAACCTTTAATTAGTTCTGAAACACCTCAAGCAGTGTATATTATTGCGTACATACTTAAATAACATAACGAGGTGAAGATGAGTTCTAAGAAATTACAACCATCAAACTCCCTGAAATTATCTGGCAATATCAAGGCGCGCAAAGACATCAGTGCAGTTACGAAAGTCGGTTCTTATCTGGCGATTGGGGTAGATGAAGGCGTTGGCGAGGCTGAAGATGAGAACGTGATTCAGGTGCTTAGGGAGGTCAATTCTAAACACTATGAGGTGAGTCACGAGATTTTTCTTTTTAAAGGCAGCAAAGAAGAAGGCAAAGAGCTGGACATTGAGGGGATCGATGTTGAAGGCGATACGATGTATGTTGTTGGTTCTCATTCACTTAGGCGCAAACGCATCAAGTCCAAGAAAGATTACCAAAAGAACCGAGAAAAGTTTCGGGATCAAAAAATCGATTATCAAAAGAATCGCGATTGGCTGTATCGTTTCACCATCGACTCTGATGTAAAAGCTTCAAACCTACAACGGATTAGCTTGCGAGACATTATTAATACAGATGAGGTTCTCAAGACGTTCAGTAAAATCCCTAGTAAGGAAAATGGGGTCGATATTGAGGGAATCACCGTCAAGGGAGAATGGCTTTACGTTGGTTTTCGTGGCCCTGTATTTCGTGGTAACTACGTGCCAGTCATGAAATTTAAATTTGAGGAACCTCAAGAAACCTATGAACTTCTTTATGTGCAGCTTGGTGGACGTGGCTGTCGAGATATTGTCAGCCTTCCCGAAGGTTTTCTGATTGTGGCTGGGCCTATCGGTGATGGTTCTGCATCTTACGAATTGTATTACTGGGATGGCAAGGATACAATTATCGGGGAAGATCGTGCTGACGAAGATATTGGTAAGGTGGAATTGCTGGGTGAGATTCCCACACCTGAGGAGGGCAAGGCTGAAGGACTGGCTGTTGTTGAGGAGGGGTCATCTTACTATGATGTCATCATCGTCTATGATGGGGTTGAAGATAATGTGGCGCAATGTTTTCGAGTCTACAAACCTCAGTAAAAGCATGTCTCGCTTCCATTATTTAGTTAAGCCACTCATAAATTGGGTTACAAGAAAAACTGAGAGCGACCTAAATTCGAATTATATAGCTTGTTTGAGAAAAGTATGTCTGACTTGAATTTGAACCTTGGTTGTGGTGCCAAACGTCTAGAAAACTATGTCAATGTAGATAAGTTTGGAGAGCCAGACCTTAGAGTTGATTTAGAGGAATTCCCCTGGCCTTGGGAGGACAATAGTGTGGCAAACATTGAATTAAGTCATGTCTTGGAACATCTGGGGCAACAGACAAAAGTATATCTTAAAATTATCCAAGAGATATATCGGGTCTGTGTGCCAGGAGCAAAGGTACATGTGAAAGTTCCTCACCACCGCCACGATAACCTTTTACACGACCCAACTCATGTTCGGGCAATCACGCCCTATGGCTTGAGCATGTTCTCTCAAAAATTTAATCAAGAACGTCAGTTGAAAGGAGAGCCGACAACGCCTTTGGGAATATATTTAGGAGTTGATTTCGAGTTAGTAAAAACTCATTATGTCCCTAGCAAACTCTGGTATGAGCGTGAGACTGAGAGGGTTGATGATATTAACTATCTACTCGAACAAAGTGCTCTCTACAATAATCTGATTCAGGAAGTAGATATGACTCTTGTGGTAATCAAGTAGCCATCGTCTTTACTGTTCACTGAATAGAAAATTTTTTATCCAAAAAAGCAAAAAGCTTAAAGCTTTTTGCTATAACTTTCAAGAAACACGGGCTGAAACCCTTGAAAAATCGATATTTTTTATTTTAAGTGTTTCTTTCATTTGTAGCGGGTGGTGCGCCGCCAGTTGGGCTGCTCTTAAGAAACTTGGAGGCTCAGATCTTGCAGCAGTACAAAAAAAACTTAATAATCAAGAATTGATCATCAATTTATTATCCTTTTCCCCTTAAGTTTTTCCCTTTTCCCTAATAGCACAAGTCAATTACAGATTAGGTGCAAGATCTCAGTTTTCGCTCTCTGGGATGACATTTACACCGAAATTGACTAACTAAGGGGATCGAATCCTAATTGCTGAGTAATGCGTTCCCTGGCAAAAATGCGATAGTCGCAGAAATGTTCACCAGCAGCACACAAGCCTAAATAAATATTGAGTAATTGAGGCTTGGTACGTAGAATTTTCCAAAGCTGTTGCCAAAATTGGTGGCGAATTTCCCGTCTTTGCCAGCCTTGACGCCATAACAACCTGACTACCAATTGTATTGCTTTGCGAGGAGGAAAATGTGGGCTTTGCTGTAGCGATGGATTGGCAGTAACCTGAATACATTGCTCAAAACAACGCCGAAGATAGTTTTTGGGTTCGTACAGAGTCCAGATCATCTCAAGGTACTCCTTGGCAATTTCTGCTACAGGACGAGTGGGCACAAAATTCATCAAGGAATTAGTATCTCCTAACCCAACATCACTGAAACCCTTACCTAAACGCTGTTCTTTTATCAGTCGTTGCCAAAGAGCAGTATTGGGCAAAGCTTGCAAAACATTGAGCATTGGTTGAGGGATACTGGTTTCTTCGACAAAAGCTTGAATTCGCGCCCCCGCACCAGCTTTTTCTCCATCAAAGCCCAGGATAAATCCAGCATAAATTATTAACCCAGCTTGGTTGATGATGCGACAGGCTTCTACCAGAGGGCTGCGGATATTTTGAAACTTGTGAGTGACTTTAAGGCTTTCTTTATCGGGGGTTTCAATACCCATAAATACCTCAGAAAAACCAGATTTTACCATCAGTTCCAAAAGTTCGGCATCCTCAGCCAAATCAACAGAGGCTTCAGTAAAGAAAGTAAAAGGATAATTGTGCTCCTGCATCCAAGGAATTAATTCCCGCAACAGACGTTTAACATTGCGCTTATTACCAATAAAATTATCATCAACCATGAAAATAGCTCCCCGCCAGCCCAAGTCATAGAGGGTTTGTAATTCTGCCAGGATCTGAGTTGGTTCTTTAGTACGAGATTTGCGACCATAGAGGGTGGTGATGTCGCAGAATTCGCATTGGAAGGGGCAACCGCGAGAAAACTGGATTGCCATCTTCAAGTAAGCATCTCTATCGAGTAGATCGAATCGAGGCATGGGGCTGAGAGTTATATCTGGCTTTTCCAAAGCACGAAAGACTCCTGACTCTTTATCTTGGGCAAGTGCTTCCAGAAATTGAGGAATCGTAATTTCTCCTTCATCTAGAATTAAGTAGTTAGCTCCAGCTTGCTCGCTTTCTTCTGGTAGTGAGGTAGGATAAGGACCTCCTACCGCCACTTTTTTTCCTAACTGCTTTGCTTTGGTAATTTGGGCAAGAAAATCGTCTTTCTGTGCTATCATCCCAGAGACAATAATAAGATCGCACCACTCCCAATCAGCATCTGTTTCTTCTTTAACATTACGATCATAAAATCTAATTTCCCAATCTTCTGGTAATAGGGCGGCTACAGTAATAATTCCCAAAGGTGGAATAACTGCCTTGAGATTGGCTAACTCCATGAATTTGTCGTAAGACCAAAAGGTTTTAGGAAACTGGGGATAAAGTAATAGAGTTTTCATTGGACATTCCTTTAACTCAAGTAAAACTTGGCTTGTACTAAGTTGCGTTCTAAAGTGTAATTTTTAGATCTCTCGCAAAGACGCGAAGAGGTCAGACACCGCGTCGGCGTAAGAGGTGCGACCCTGCGGATGTTCCATCCGCCAAGGAATGCGCACCTAGCAAGGGAAAGCTGACCTAACAAAGGGGATTAAGGATGGTTTTACTTCTATGAACGCAGGTTAGTATTATTTATCTCTCACTATTACTACAACTCAGTGAACAATTCCATTAAATTATCTACAATTAACAAGATCTATGAATTTCTCTTGCCAATTTGATCGTGAAGTATCTACTTCAATTACATAAGCTTGTTCTACTGTGGTAAAGGCTTCAGCTTGTTCCTGTTGAGTAGTGATTAAATCGGCTGTAGCGTCGGATACATCATTTTGACGTTGTTTCAAGCGATCGCATAATACAGACATTGGTGCAGTGCAGTAGAATATCTTCAGAGGTATTTTATTAGCTTGAGCTTGAGCAATTACAGGTTGACGTAGGTTAACGCGATCATACTTGGCATCCAGAATAACTGTATATCCTTCCTTAGCTAACATTGTGCCTAATTCTAAAAGACGTTCATAAGTTTTTTGAGTCATCTCTGCTGTATATATACGATCTGTACCTGACTGATCTAAAGGTATTCCCCCCAGATGTTTGCGAACGGCATCTGAGCGAATTTGAATTGCACTTGTATTCCTGGCGATAGTTCTGGCTACTGTACTTTTACCCGAGCCAGATAAGCCAGACATGAGAATTAAGCTACCTGGCTTGCTTTGGGTATATTGATAGGCTTGTCGATAATAGTCCCTGGCTTCTTGCTTTGCTTCTTTTATACCTTTCTCTTTCATTTGAGAATCGTCAAGTAAAAAGGAGTTTACCTTAGCCCTAACATAAGCTTGTCTGGTCAAATATAAGGGCAGTACTAATAATCCCGTCCAGTCTCCCGTATATTCGAGATAACTATTCAGAAAGGCATTGGCAAACTTGGGCTGGCTTCTGGCTTCTAGATCCATTACGGTAAATGCCACATCGTACATTGTATCGACAAACCGAAATGACTCATTAAATTCAATGCGATCAAATAATTGGATTTTATCTTGCCACAAGCAGATATTTTTGAGGTGTAAATCACCGTGGCATTCTTTGATTTTGTTTTGCTTAACTCTAGCTTGAAATAAATCTTTTCTTTCAGTAAAAAATAAATCGGTATAAGCTTTTGTAGCTGCAAATTGTTCTTCTGTTTGGACAGTACCTATATATTTTTGAGACTGCTGATAGTTTTCTGTAAAAGCATTACTAATTTTAGCAACTGTCCCAAAACTGCTAATGTAATTATTTGTTTCAGTGTTGTTATGGAATTGAGCGACAATTTTGCCTAATTCCATCATGCGATCGCACGTTAGCTTTCCTGCTTCTAAAAGATTGCTAAACAAATTCTCTTGAGGAAACTGGCGCATTTTCAAAGTATATTCCAAAACATTTTCTGAATTATTGAGAATTAGTTGGTGGTCGCAATCGCTAATAGGAACAACTTCTAAATATAATTCAGGCGCAATTTTTTTGTTTAGTCTTAATTCTGTTTCTAAAAAATACTTTCTTTTGTCTAGACTAGAGTAGTCAAGGAAACCATAGTTAACATTTTTCTTGATTTTGTAAGCATATTTTCCTGTCAAAAAAACATAAGAAGCGTGAGTCTGAATTAACTGGATATTTTCCTGAACAGTATGGGGATAAAAATTTGACTGTTGCATCCGAGTAATCAAATCAAAAATATCAGCCATATCTAGAAAAGTATTACTCTAATAATTATTAATTAACTAACGACTAACAACTAACAACTGTACAGACGTAGCATGCCAAGTCTATATGTACTAGCCAATCACTTTTCACATATTATACCCCGATACATTTCACCTAAATGAGCAATAACATCGATTAATGTCAGTCGGAAATCAGTAAGATGTTCGGTATTCAAACCTTCAAATGTCATTTGACGTTCCAGATTATCAATCAACTCCATATGAATCTCCACAATCTTATTCATCGGTAAACTGACAAAAAAAGCTTCTTCTACAAAGCGATCAATTAGGTTGTTAATATTGTCTTCGTCAGAAAAATAATTAAATAGAATTTGTGAGTAGATTAGTTTAAGCCGTTCCAGTAATCGTCTTTGTTCTAAAGTCGAGAGATTGTTGAAAAATTGCTGAGGATCTCTTTGAAAATATATACTTGAATATCCTAATCGCTCATTTAGTTTAGAATTTAAGCGATCTTGTTGAGATTTATGTCTATCAACTTGAGATTTGCTAAAAGTTCCAGACATTATAAGGCTTCCTCAAGGATATTGAAAAAAACGAAAATTCAGTATTACTAACTTAAGTTTAATTAAGTTTAATTGACATACTCCCCGACCTGAAGGTACGAGGATTCTGGATTCAAATAGTAATACTGCTTGCTGCCATATTTTTTACTTTGCTCATTACTATTACCACGATTGTCTAGTACGTAGCATATCAATACTGGTTTACTAAAGTTTTCAGACCAATTGACAAGTTAAGTAGTTTTTTAGATTGGTCATATCTTTTTTCCTTAGTATTTTCTAAATTAGGCATTTCCTGCCAACAATTACGACAAAACCAATACTCTCGATGATTACCAAAATGGTGCAACATTGGAGTAGAACAACAAGGGCAGATAGTTAAAATGTTCATAATAATTTAAACCAAGTATTTAAGAGCAAAAATATCAAGCATATTTACTTTTTATTCAATAAAAAGATTTAATTGTAGCTAGTTCTTTTTGAGGTTGATTAGCTGGTAAATCTTTACAGGGAAGTATTTTTTCTAGTACTTGTTTTCCTTCCTGTTCAATATAAACTTCCAGCCATCCTTCAGGTATAGTTGGCAACAAAATTCTTTGTTGAGGAAAGACCACTTTTTCATAATTGCAACTATCATTGGCTAATACCCGAATGAGCTGCATTTTATGGGTAGAATTAGTGTGACAGTAAAGTATCTCTGAAGTTACTTGAGCAGTTGCTGAATAAGTTGGTGGCATAATTGTTTTGTTTCCTCCTCGTTCCTATTTCGATCCCAATCATAATTTTTAAATTTGAAGAAGTTGTGAGGATTTGGAAAACAATCTACAGAATATTAATTATTTTGGTGAAGATTTATGACAACTATTAAAGAATCCTTTCAGATTATCTTAATTTAAGCCACATCAGACAGTAAAACTGCACCAATGATAGAGCTGCGGAACCAACAGCCAATTTATATTCAGCGAGTTCTAATTGATAATGCGATCGCCAGAACTTATTAATCATGACAGAAAATTATGAGAATGATGTATTTACTTGCAAAGAACTCTACAAGATTAGCTTAAGGCATTACATTACATAAGTAGGATCTCCAGCATTAAGACTTTCTCCCCTGTAACGACAGGACAAAGGTTGATAATTCATGCTCTAAAACAAAAACTAAGGGTTATTAGCTAATTTAAATTTATAGAACTCTACTAAAATATTCCCGATATACATTACACCGAGGGATAACCTGATTATTTTGTAACTGTACCAAGCCCATAATATGCAACTGATAAATTTGCATCGGATTTAATTCTACTGGCTTATCAGAATTAACAACCTGTTTGAAAGATTCAGCCAAAGATGGTTTTTGTTGGAATATTTCTAAATGTCGCCGTAAATGATGGCTATAAATACCAACTTCTTTAGAGGCATTGACTAACAGTGCATCTAGATTAACCTGACGGCAACTGACATAATACATTGCCAATCGAACCAAATAAGGATGTCCTCCTAAAATATTCATCAACTTCGCGATTTCCGCTTCTGTCCAATTTAGTTGATGAACCTGGGCTAAACCCTGTATTTGTTGGGCATCTAACTCTAATAATTCTATGGGAACTCCAGCGTTAAAAGGAGATTGATTTAGATCTAAAGAAATATAAACCTCTGTCGAATGTGCCATGATTAGACGCAGGTTTTGCCAAATAGCCGAAATTTTACCTTTCTCGTGCCAACTGCGGAGCATACCAAAAAAGTCTTCAATGACTGTAGTGTAAGGAAAAAGCCGATCTACTTCATCCAATCCCAAAACCAGAGGGCAATTAATTGCAGGTAACAAATACTCTTCAAAATATGTTGTGCAATTGCCATTACTGCCTAAAATTTCTAGATCCCAATAATCATTTAGCTTGTTTGCTAAACCTAATTGATTACCTACCATTAAACTCAGCCAACGAAGAAATTTATCTAAATCTGTCACAATACTTCTGTCTACATTGCCAAGATCTATATAGACTGTTTGATAATTCTGGGATTGAGCATAAGCCAAAACCTTCATCATTAAAGAGGTTTTTCCCATTAACTTAGGTGCTTTAATACTAATCAAAGAGGCAGGTTTTACAATTGTCTGGTAACAGATAGATTCGGTATTGACTCTTGATTGATAAAGAGGAGAATTAGGTGGGACAGAACCTTCAGGAAACGGTAAATTCTCTGGTATCGATAGGGTTTGCAAATCACTAACAGTTGTAGTATTTGACTCTAAATATTTTTCAGAATCTGAAGATAATTTCAGGGGCAAACTATTTAACTTAGTTTGTGCCGAGGACGAAATAGTATGACTGAGATCAGCAATATCTTTCCACTCTAAACCTAATGTATTGGAGATCTCAACAAAAGTGCTGTAGTCTACTGGTTTACCTGTGAAAAAGCGACTTACAGTAGATACAGCTAGTCCTACATCACAAGCTAAAGCTCTTTGAGAAGGAAAACTATTACGAAACAATGAAAATTTAACTTTTTCCAGGTATTCTCTACCTACTTTCAGTGAGCGCGACATCTTATTTTATCTGAAATATCAAAACTAAGAATACTTTCACTAAAAATGTATACGTATATACATATTGAATTATGCATTTTTTTCAAGTATTTGTTCTTAAATTTAGATTTAATATGCGATCACCTTCTGGAAAAATCTAAATTCCAACTACCAAATCTTAGTTAAATCTAGTGTAAAACCCGCTAAAACTGGATCGCCACTAATAGTTTGCGGGTTATCTAAACATTTAATCTCACTATCAGGGGTATAGATATAAACTTGATGACTAGTGCGATCGATTAACCAGCCAAGAGATGCGCCATTATCAATATACTCCTGCATCTTCTCCTGAAGAACCTTGAGGCTATCGCTGGGAGATCTTAGTTCTACTACAAAGTCTGGACAGATAGGAGCAAATTTAGTTTTTTCTTCAGCAGACAAACTATTCCATTTGGTTAATTTAATCCAGCTAGCGTCAGGAGATCTGGTGGCACCATTGGGTAATATAAATCCCGCAGAAGAATCAAAGCCAATTCCGCTACCATCTCGATCTGTCCAATTGGCTAGTTGTTGAATTAACTTAAAATTGCGATTTCCTGTTTCTGAACCTGCTGGGGACATAATGACCAATTTTCCTGTAGCGGTACGTTCAATACGAAGATGAGAATTAAGCTGACAGAAATCAAAGAAACTATCTGCGCTCATTTCCCAGACAGGAGACATCTGCAACACCAGGTAATTATTGCTTTCTGATACCTTTGATAAAGTCATCACAATATACTGAAGTACTTGTATCAATTATAAATTCATACTCAACAAGATTAGTTGCGATCGCATTACTTGATTAATATAGTGCGATCGCTTTTTTAGATTAGTAAGCTGTAATCGCAATCCTTTCAGTTAATTTGAGTGCTAAAAAGTCATAATTTCTTACCAGTTAAAGGTTTTAAAAACACGATCATTCAAGACAAACTAGATTGAAATCAAGTCGGTGATAACTCGATACAAAGTCAGCAACTTGGCAGTCATTCTCAGTCTGGAACTCGGTAATTCGTCTGTGATTATGTAATTGTTCAAGGAATTGAACATTCAAACAACTAAAAAAACAACAAGGAAGAGGTAATCTAATGCCAGTAATTTCTGACTATCATGCTATCACAGATGGCTCCTTTGTTCTCAGCCCAGATGGTTCCAGGTCTGAATCTATCAACTTTAATCCTCCCAATGACATCAAACGAGATAATAACATTGACAGACCAATTTTATGCTTCAGAGTCGATCCGTCAAATAATGCGAATAATCTTCAGCTTACTGTTCAGATCAACGGATTCAACATAGGAGTAAGTCCTACGCTTTCGGGTACAGTATCCCGAACCTATCTCGAAATTGTGAGACATGGTATTGTGGATACAGGCAATAACAATATCACTTTTGAAATAGCAAATACAGGGACTGGATCTCTTACAATCTCAGATGTTATTGTCTGGTTCCAGCGTTCCATCTGAACATTATTGTGGCGAGAAAGCCGTCCTATAAGGACGGGGCTTTAAACCCAAAATTAACGGTAAACAATGATAACCAAACTTCTTATACTGTTTCCGAAACCAACTGGCATTCAGTTCAAGAAGTTATCTCGACTAGCGATCTAAAGCAGGGTCAGGATACTGTTGAGTTTAGAGTTACAAGTGGCACAGGTCGTTTGTCAATTGGCGATGTAACTCTTTTCTATCGTAAAAACGTTTAAAGTAACGACTTAAAAAGATAAATAAGCGCGATCGCTATTGCTAATTCCTCTAGCTCAAAAGCGATCGCTTTTTTAGTTTCAGAGTAGTAATCGCAATCTTTTCAGGTAATTTGAGTACCACAAAATCAAAATTTCTTACCAGTTAAAGATTTCAGCAAAGCGATCGTTCAATCTAATCTAAAGCGATCGCCCGAAAATTAATCAGCAGCAGACAAGATATTTTGCGCTAACTTTTCAGGGACTTCTTGTAAATGAGCCTCTTTCCAGTTAAAAAAGCCCACTCCCAAGGTCAGAGAGCGTAATTCAATAATAAAATTATGCATTTCCGCTTGAGGCAAATATCCTGTGACCGTATCCCAGCTATTCCAATCAGCAATGCGGTCGTAGCCCAAAATTTGTCCCCTCTTGCCAGAAATCAATTGTAAAGCTTTAGAAGTAAAATCGTTCGGCACAGAAACAGAGATTTCTAAAACTGGCTCCAACAATACAGGGTTGCACTGGCTCATCCCTTCACTCATAGCGATTCTTGCTGCCTGTTTGAAAGCTTGCTCCGAACTATCTACAGAGTGATGAGAACCATCGGTTAAGGTAACATCAACATCGACTACAGGAAAACCCAAGGGACCATGTTTTAAATATTCTCTAACTCCCGTTTCTACCCCTGGAATATATTGCCGTGGCACTACACCCCCCACAATAGTTTGATGAAACTGAAAACCCTCTCCCCGACCCAAGGGTTTAATATCGAGATAGACATCACCAAAAGCACCATGTCCACCACTCTGATGCTTGTAACGACCATGGGAGTTGATTGAACGACGAATTGTTTCTTTATAGGGTACTTGCGGTAAATTGGTACTCATGGGCAAGTTGTACTTACGAGCGAGTCGAGCTAAAGCAACCTGGAGGTGAACTTCTCCCTGACCCCATAAAATTACTTCGCGGGTATCGCCGTGTTGTTCCCAATGTAGAGAGGGATCTTCTGCCAGGAGTTTACCCAAGGCACTGCTGAGTTTCACCTCATCCTTACGGTTTTTGGGAGCGATCGCTAGAGCATAGACAGGGGAAATAACCTCGGCTTTAGGCAGGGGGGAAATTAGTTTCGTAACATTAGATAGAGTATCTCCCGTGTTAGCATGATCCAACTTACCTAGAGCCACGATGCTGCCAATAGGGGCTCGTTGCAGAGGTGTTTGTTGTTGTCCCTTTAATTGATAAATACCGCTAACTCTTTCCCCATTCAGGGTCATCCCGTCTGTAAGTTCACCCTGCCAAACTCTAACTAGAGATAAGCGTCCTCCTTGGGCAGTAAAGTAGGTTTTTAAGACTTGAACTATGGTATTTTCTGCTCCCTTAGCTTCTAAACCCCGACGTTGAGTCGTAACTTCAGGGGACGGAGCCTCTTTAACTAGAGCATCCAGTAGGGGACGAACGCCGAAGTCATTTTCTGCCATGCCAAAAAAGACAGGAACAATCAAGTCGGCACTTAACTCTTGTTTGAGATCCTGGAGTATTTCGGCTTGAGGAGGTTCAATTTCTTCGACTAACTCTTCCAGTAAATGATCATCAAATTCAGCCAGAGTCTCTAACATTTCCTGGCGGGTAAGTTGTTCCAACTCGGCTAAATCTTCTGGCAGGGGAATAGGATCGGCTGCTTGTTGAGGGTGATATTGATAGGCTTGTTCCGACACTAAATCAATATAGCCAATGCATTGCTCACCCTGATTAATGGGGTACTGTTGTGGTGCCAGAGGACGATTGGAAGCTTCTCTAAGGGCCTGAAGAATTTCCCTGTAGCCATATGAGCTACGGTCAATCTTGTTAATAAATACTAAATGGGGAATTTTCCAATCATCCAGAAACTTAAATAAAGGTGCCAAGGTTAAAACCTTATCAACTAATGGCTCGCAAACTACAACCACTACTCCGGCACCCACCAAAGCATTGTAGGTTTCCTGAACAAATTCTACTGAGCCAGGACAATCTAAAAAAGTTAAGTTAATTCCTTGGTGTTCGGCATCAGCAACGGATAATTCCACGCTCATATGGCGATCGCGCGCTTCGGCTGAGCTGTCACTAACTGTATTTTGCTCCTTAATGCTACCTTTACGGGTGATTTGCTTTGTAACAAATAAAATACTTTCCAGTAGTGTAGTCTTTCCGCTAGAGTATGGTCCGACAATAGCCACATTACGAGTGTTATTGGTGTTACTTTTGCTCATAACTAAACCCCAAATTAATATTTATTTTTTAAGTAAAGATGCTGTTTGCTTGACTGCCGATATCAATAGTGATTCTAGTGTCATTATCGCAGTTATAGAGTCCGATACAGACATCTGTGTGACTTTACTTAATGAACAATTACAAATTTGGAGTTCGGAGTTAAGGCAATGCTGAGAAACTAACACTGAACAAGATTAATCGTCATAACGAATGATATCGTCGTCGCCCAAATATTCGCCGTTCTGCACTTCAATCATCACCAAGGGAATTACTCCAGGGTTTTCTACTCGATGAGCCGTATTCATCGGTACGTAAGTAGACTGATTCTGCATGACTAGGGTTTCTTGACCATTACAAATCACTTTGGCAGTGCCCGAAACTACAATCCAATGCTCACTGCGATGATAGTGCATTTGGGTACTCATGTGTTCCCCTGGATTAATCTCAATCTTGTTGATGCAATACCTTTGTCCCTGATCTAAATTTTTTACTTTGCCATAGGGGGGATTTCTGATGACATCACCTTTAGGTGTGGTCGAAGTAGCATTTTTTGGGGTGCCGTTTTCTTGACTCATATAACAACTCCAGGCTTTAGCATTTCTACTTACAGTTTAAATAAACCTAACCCGATTAGCCAATTAAAGTTTTTTAGCTCGATAAATATAAAAGTTGCCTAATATTCCCATGGTTGACAAATGATATTCGGATAAAGGAGAAGGCAAAGATAGATCTGCTTGATAAATGCTAAACAATAAGAAGTTTTGTCGCTTCGTCTGTTGACTAATCACCTCTGCTAAGTAAGGGCTGGCTGTGGTGATCAAAATATGACATTGACCCTCTAACCATGCTCCCAGATCTTCAGCAGCCTGAGTACAAACCACATCTTTTAACTTGGTTTGGATAGTGGTATTAGCATACTTTTTATAATCCTGTTCTCCTGGATTGGTTATAAATGCGATCGCACCTATTCCTAACGCTATGATTCCGCCAATACCGATTTTTTTTAATGCCATGCAGCTCAAACATAATTTTCTTGATTTTAAACTATGAGCTGGAAATATTGGGCAATAGTGTTATAATATCTAAGCGATGATCATGGCGGGCGTAGCCAAGTGGTTAAGGCAGTGGTTTGTGGTACCACCATTCGTGGGTTCAAGTCCCATCGTCCGCCCTCGCCTGACGGCTTTAGCTTATATGACTTTCACTAACTAAGTTAGTATCACAAACTGAAGATTCGCCCAATATTCGCCTAAATACGAGTATAGCGATCGCTCGAACTTCTGCCTATCCTTGCGGAAGCCTTGTTAAATGCTCACCGTTTTAATGCCAAAGTTAAACCATCGGCAATAGGAAGCATACTAATATCTACTCTTGAGTCTTGATGGAGTTGTTGATTGAATTCTCTGATAGCAACTGTTCTTTTATCCGTATCCTCAGGATCGGCAGCGTTACCAAACCATAAGACATTATCGATCGCAACTATACCGCCAGGACGCAATAAAGTTAAGGATCTTTCGTAATAATTAGAATAGTTACGTTTATCAGCGTCAATAAAAGCAAAATCAAAGCTGCCAGATTCTCCCTCAGCAATTAATTGATCTAGAGTGTCCAGTGCTGGTGCCAGACGAAAATCAATTTTGTGTGCTACCCCTGCCTCTTGCCAATAACGACGAGCGATCGCTGTTGAGTGAGGATCGCAATCGCAGGCTATTACTTTACCGTCTTCAGGCAATGCCAAAGCGACAACCAGGGAACTATAGCCCGTAAATACGCCAATATCAAGGGTTTTCTTAGCTCCTAAGAGCTTAATTAACAATGCCATAAACTGTCCCTGTTCAGGAGGGATTTGCATGATGCTAGCGGAATGCTGGCTAGTTTCTTGACGCAATTTGGTTAATACTTCCGCCTCTCGTAGGGATACCGATAGTAAGTATTCGTATAACCGATGATCTAAACCTAAACTTTGTTTATCCATGATTTTTGCTCTTTTGGCGATCGCTCTTTATCGCCTAGAAGAATATCTGAAAAGTCTCAATGTTTACTAAGGAGTGAATTTAGCTCAGTGTGAAATAAATGGGCAAAGTCCACACTACTATATCGATCGACTTCATCGTTTTGGCTAATCATCTCGGCGAGTTGTCGTGCAGCACCACCTGGCGCAGCAACAGGTAATACTTTTGCTGTAGGGTGAAAACCTCTGAACAATTCATACTCTGCTTCAACACCTTCCATTCCACCAATAAAAACAGCGGCTTTTAGATCCTCGTGAGAAAGCATCTTTTTGCGCATCTTTAACAAACTTGCCTCACGATCATTTGCTACCGCATCAACTAATATAACGTTCTCAAAATGGGAATTTTCTTGGGGAAACTGATCTGCAAAAAATCGGCTTTGATAGAGAATAACAGATTGTGAGTAGTTAATATTTAAGTCTTGACAGATTGCCAAGATCATCGGCGTAATGGCTGGATGACCACCCCAAACAATTTTTGTCTGGCGGATCACCGCTTTCACCAATTCCCTGACAGCAAATTGAATTAAGAAAGGGTCTGCGGTTTCGTAATAGTTACCTCGTCCCTCAACAGGAACACTAGCAGACAGAAAAATAGCACTCATTATTTACCGTTTAATAAATGGGTCAAAAGCCCCGTGCTTGAGCACGATTTCATAGTACAATAGTTTTGTTAGTTCGCTAGGGGTAAAATCCAGGTTCTAATAAACAATTAATTGAACTTCGATTCATTAAGAGACAGGGCGTTGTCTCTTGGGTTAGGCGATGTTAGACAGTCAATGGCTGCAATTGCTGTTCGATTCCAGAATCCTCTCGCCTTTAGGCAGAGGAGTACGTCAAACCTCCCAGTCAGCAAACTGCCAAGCTGCTTCTGCTGCTTTGACCCAGCGTACTGACTTGATCTCATTACCTAACCAGTCAAGATGTTCTAATAAGTTTCGATGCATACCTATATGGTCAAAAACGATCGCTACTGAAGAATTAGGGGAGTTTTTTGCTGCATTATGTAATGTTTGGGAAGTTGGGGTATTTACAGTTGGATAAACCACCACATCTTGATTATTAGCCAATCGGATGTAAACTGCCTTGTTCATACCTACCCCGACAATACTTCCTCCGATCTGTTCCACAGCAGATCGTATGTCGCTGACTAAATTTATGTTACGTATGGCAATACTTTGACTTCTGACAGTCTCTAACTTTGAGCAGATTTGCATAATGGCATTATCGGAAAGTAGACCAGAGTTTGTATCAAGATCTCCCTTTAACAGTTTAAATGTATTCGCCGTAGCTGTACGTTGCGATGCCTTAACATTCGGCCAAGCAATGCGTAAAATGGAAAATCCTTTAGCTAACGCCCGTCCAAATTCCGCTTGAGTCCATCGACTCTCAAAATAATCTGGAGTATCCAGCATGATCAATACATCGGAGTCACACAGACGTTGCCACAATATAGCCTGAAAATCTTCTGAGGGAGCAATTCTATGGGTGTCTAAGAAGACATCAAATAATCGAGAAGAAAGTTCATCAAATAACTGTAGTGCAGCTTGTCTCGCCTGATCTCTGCGATAGCTGATGAAAACTCGACGTTGCCGGGGCAATAATCCGACACATTCCAGTAAGGCTGTGGCAACTCGCGGAGATCCTTCCTGATTATAGAATAGGCAATTTAATGAGGATAAAATTGCAGGAATTTCCTCCTTTACCCGCTTTGGATCGGAAGCAACAGGCAGTATGGGAATATTATTATCCAAGAGCAGTTTTAAGTGATCTGTCGGCGCATCTTTCGCACCGAAAAACACGGCGGCGATCGCTTTTTGTGGTTCCAGTTTTAACTTTTGGGGGCTAAGTACCCAAGCAACTTCTTGACCCAGTTGTAGACGAAAAGGCTTCAAGAATTGTTCAAGAAATTGCTTAAGTTTAGCAACCTGTTCTTGATCAGGATTTCCCAGAACTAGCAATTCGTACAAGACGGACAAATCTTTTCTCCTTAGAGGGATTTAACCATATATTCTACACTTTCAATCGCATTACGAACAAATTGTTTAATTGGTACGTATTGGGTAATGGATTGACACAATAATCAATCTCACTTTAAGGTTAATCTCCCTTTAAGGGAACATTATTAGCAACATCTGTCATAACAGGTTGTAAAATTTTACTTGGTTTACATAATTACTAACAAAATTATGTATTCTCTAATTTTTAAAATCTATATTTAACGAGATTTTGTAATTTATCTACTATGCGTATTGCCCTATTTACCGAAACGTTTTTACCTAAAGTTGACGGCATTGTTACCCGCCTGCGTCATACCATTGAGCATTTGGAACGCAATGGCGATCGCGTTTTGGTAGTAGCTCCAGATGGGGGCTTAACGGAATATAAGGGAGCAAAAATTCATGGTGTACCTGGGATGCCACTGCCCCTATATCCAGAGTTAAAGCTAGCTTTACCTCCTTTAGGTACAAAAAATGCGATTGAAGAATTTCAACCAGATCTAATTCATGTAGTTAATCCAGCGTTTTTGGGAGTAGGAGGCATTTATTATGCTAAAACAATGAATATACCCCTGGTAGCTTCCTACCATACCCATTTACCCCAATATCTTCATCATTACGGCTTAGGGGCATTAGAAGGACTGCTCTGGGAATTATTAAAAGCGGCTCATAATAAAGCGCGATTGAATCTCTGTACCTCCAGCGCCATGGTTAACGAGCTAGATAATCACGGCATCGAACGGGTAGATCTTTGGCAACGAGGAGTAGATACGGAAATGTTTCAGCCACACCTCGCCTCGGCACAAATGCGATCGCGTCTATCTCAAGGCAATCCTGATGATCCTTTATTGCTCTATGTTGGTCGTGTTTCGGCAGAAAAACAAATTGACCAGATCAAACCTGTACTCGAAGCAATACCCCAAGCACGTTTGGCAATTGTCGGAGATGGACCTAACAGAGAGGCTTTAGAGGCTCATTTTGCTGGCACTAAGACTAATTTTGTCGGCTACCTCCAAGGTTTAGAATTAGCCTCGGCATTTGCTTCTGCTGATGCTTTTGTCTTTCCTTCCCGTACCGAAACTCTCGGTTTAGTTTTACTAGAGGCAATGGCTGCTGGTTGCCCTGTAGTAGCTGCTCGCTCAGGAGGCATTCCTGATATTGTGACCGATGGTGTTAACGGCTATTTATTTGAACCAGACGATCCTGATGGTGCAATTACTGCCACCCAGTCCCTCTTAGAAGCTACTCAAGCTAGGGAAGAATTACGTCGTAATGCTCGTAAAGAGGCTGAACAATGGGGGTGGGCTGCGGCAACTCAACAGCTAAGGGGTTATTATCGTAGTGTTTTAGATAGTGAATATGGTGTTTCTGCGGCTTGAGAAGAGACGTGTCTTGGTGAGCATTCCCTTGCGCCTTACGTCGACGCGGGGTCTCACCGCAGCATGCTACGTCTGTACAGTTGTTAGTTGTTAACTTTAACTTGTCACAAATGATGAATCAACTAGCAATTGTTAACCAAGATTATCAGTTCAATTATCTCTTAATTGGCGATCGCTATAAACCTGTGCTCCTGTTTCTTCATGGTTTTATGGGGGATTGTAATGACTTCTCAGGGATAGTTAGTAACCTAGGAGAATTTTGTTGCCTAATTGTTGATTTACCTGGTCACGGTCAGACAGAAGTTAAGCAGGATATTGATTACCAGATGCCTAATGTGGCACAGGCATTGATTGGACTTTTGGACAAGTTAGCTATCAAGCAATGTGGGTTATGGGGCTATTCCATGGGAGGCAGAATTGCTCTCTATTTAGCCGTTTATTTTCCTCAATATTTTCAGGTCGTTATTTTAGAATCCACTTCACCAGGATTAAAAACTCAGCCAGAGCGCGATCGCCGAATCGCCCAAGATTTGCAACTAGCTAGGCAGCTAGAATCGGATGGTATGTATCAATTTATACAGCGATGGTATAGCAATCCTTTATTTAAGTCATTTGTACAACATCCTGATTATCAGCAGGCATTTTCCAGAAGGCTAAAAAATAACCCTTTTAGATTAGCTAAATCTTTGCGTTTGATGGGTTTAGGAATGCAGCCTACACTGTGGAATTATTTAGGAGATATAACGATTCCTCTAATCTTGGTAGTTGGCGAATTAGATGCCAAGTTTATCGCTATCAATCAACAAATTCTGAGTCTTTGTTCTCAAGGGAATCTAAACATAGTCAAAGATAGTGGACATAATGTTCATTTTGAACAACCTTCAAAGTTAAGCAAATTGATTAGAGGGCTACTAACTAATATGCGGAAGTCACAAAGGCATGATGACCCATGTAGTCAGAAGTTATTTAAACCACGTCTAATTTGAGTCTAATTTGAGGTCGAGGGATGCTGAGGTATCGCGACTCTTATCCAATCGCCCTGTTGAAACTTGGAGTTTTTAAGCTATCTTTTGTGAGTAATGAGTAATGAGTAATGAGTAGCAAACATTTAGATAATTAAAATATTTCTCAAAACAAAACTACTATTTTCAATCTGTATGGAATTTATATCAATACTTTCAAGGTTGTCAATGGGCACTTTATTTGTGCCTCTGACTAGTAGTTTGATAAAACTAAAACTCTGAAATCAATAGCTTTTTAGATGTTTTAATTCCCTATTTTCTCAAGGAAAAAATTATAACTTTGCCCCCCAATTACTAAGTAGCTCCACTTTATTAAACATAAAATAGTTTTGGTTTAGGGACTTAGGGATATAGGGTTTTGGGGGAATTAGTTTGACGTTTAATTAGGTGGACTTACTTAACTCCGAACTACTAACTCCGAACTCCGAACTCATGTTGACTACATGCAGACATAGCCCTTTGTTCTATGGGATATCTATCCGCTAATTTTGAGCGTTTAAATTTTATCTTAGTCTGGGAATACGGAAGAATTTATTATTCAAATAGGTTAAAATTCTCAGTGGTTATACATAAATATAAAAGTAACAAATATATCTGCATTTTTGGCAGCACAAATTACCCTTTAAAGTAGTCTGCTCAAATAATCAAAGAGAATACCTAAATATAACAATAATAATCATCTTATGACGATTCAACCATCATTATCATTGCCTGAAAACTCAGCTAATGGTGCTTCAATGAACAGTATATTTACGGAAATTTTCCAAAAACTGCGAAACCTTAAAACAGAAATAGATACTCTTCAAGCAGGAGTAGAGATCGTATATCAGACTCTCAAATGCGATCGCGCTGTGGTGTATAGTTTGCAGTCAGATTCCTATTGTACAATTATCGCCGAAGCGGTTACCCCAGGATACGCTCAGACTTTAGGTACTACCATTAAAGATCCTTGTTTTGAAGCAGGATATATTGAAAAATATCGTCGGGGTAGAGTACGGGCAATCACTGATATTTATGAAGGGGGAATCAATCCTTGTTATGTCGAAAGTCTGGAACAGATTGATGTTAAATCCAATTTAGTCGTACCTCTGGTGCGTCAAGATAATTCACTATACGGATTGCTGGTGATGCATCAATGTTCGGGAAAACGGCAATGGCAACAGCCAGAGGTAGAATTTGTCCTGCAAGTAGCTAGCTGGATGATTGAACAACTATCTCAGCAGCAAACCAATTTAGCCTTGAAATCCCAGGTTGTAACTATGAAGCAGGCTCGACAGCTAATCATCGACGCTACTCGCAAAATACACGCTGCCGAAACTAGTTTAGAAGTATTGCAACAGGGAGTAGATCAGGCGCAAGAAATCCTCAAATGCGATCGCGTTATCGTTTACGGTTTGCAGAATCAGAATCTGGGAGAAATTGTCGCCGAGGCTAACGTCCCCGCTTTAGCTCCAATCCTGGGTAACGTAATTAAAGATCCTTGTTTTGAATACCGCTACAGAGATCAATATCAGCAAGGCAGAATTCGTTCAATTCCCAATATCTATGAAGCGGGGATGACAGAATGTTATGTGGAAAATCTAGCCAAAATAGGCGTTAAATCTAATTTGGTTGTCCCGATCAATTGGGATAACGGTAGTATATATGGCTTATTAGTAGCTCATCATTGTTTTGATTTTAAAGACTGGCAACCAACAGAAATTGAATATTTTCAGGATATTGCCTGTCATATAGGCTTATCATTATCCAAAGCGAAAATTAAAGAGCAGTCCCAGACATTAGAAACAGGACTAGATCAGCTAAATCAGATCAAAACCATGATTACTCTAGCCAAGTCCAAAATCAACCAGATTAGACAACCGATGCATAATACTGGCAAAATTCTGGTAGAGGTTAGCAATCTCAACAAATTGCTGGAACGTGAAATTGATCAAATTAATCAAAATAGCTCGGCACAGACGATAAAAGATACTAAATTGATTCAGATTATTACTCGGAAACTGATGACGATTACTTCTAAGCTCACCCACTCCTTGGGCACGGTTAACAACAGTGGCAAAGAAGCCAACGAAGTTTTAGATAAAGCGATCGCTAATATTGATGATGATAAATCCAATCTAAGATAGGTAGTTGTGTTAGGACATTGTTACTCGTTACTTGTTACTTGTTACTTTCGATCCTATATACTGCTTGTCCTAATCTAACTTTGTATGACTATAGATGATGGCACAGTCCAAGATAAATCTACCTTTGAGTATTGCACCGATGATGGATCGTACTGATCGTCATTATCGTTATTTCATGCGCCAAATTAGCCGTCGTACTCTGCTGTATACAGAGATGATTACTTCCCAGGCAATTATTCACGGCGATCGCTCTAAGCTATTAGACTTTTCTCCCGAAGAAAAACCTTTAGTATTGCAACTAGGAGGAGATAACCCGATTCAATTAGCTGAATGTGCCAAAATTGGCGAAAATTGGGGCTATGATGCCATCAATTTAAACATTGGCTGTCCTAGTCCCAGGGTACAAAATGGCAACTTTGGAGCTTGTTTAATGACTCAGCCAGAATTAGTCGCCGAGGCAGTAGAGAAAATGCGACAGAAGATCAAGATTCCCGTGACGGTTAAACATCGCATTGGCGTTGATCAATGCGATCGCTACGAAGACATGGTTAACTTTGTCCGTATTGTTTCAGAAGCTGGTTGTACCAATTTTACCGTTCATGCCCGTAAAGCTTGGCTACAGGGGTTGAGTCCCAAGGAAAACCGCAACGTTCCTCCCTTGCGTTACCCAGATGTCTATCGTCTCAAACAAGAATTTCCCCATCTGTTGATCGAAATTAACGGCGGTATCACTACCCTAGAGCAAACTAAGGATCATCTCAAGTTTGTCGATGCAGTAATGATTGGGCGTGCTGCTTATGATCGTCCTTATATTTTCGCTACAGTTGACAGGGATATCTTTAACGAAGATATAACCCCGAAATCGAGAAGAGAAATTGTCGAAACCATGTTGCCCTATATAGATTACTGGATCAATAGGGGAACAAGACTCAATTCCATTACCCGTCATATGCTACAGCTATTTGCCGAACAACCAGGAACCAAAGCATGGAAACGCTATATTACCGAAAACGCTTGTTTACCAGGAGCAGATTCCTTAGTTGTTAGTAACGCGCTGAAAAAAGTCGTCAGGTAGAACAAATGTCATACACATCATCCCCAGAACCACGCTTTCAATCAGGCTAATAGCACCATTGAAGTTACGGTTTTAACTGTCAGGATACAGGATTAATATACTCCAATTAGTCGTAGTTGCTCTATCGACGAGCGTAATAATAGGCGATCGCTCTGGAAGTGTTTCTTTCATCACATAACGGGCTTGAGGTACTGCCCGTGGAGCGCTTTCAAGATACTTGAGGTAGAGGGTTTGATTTAGAAGTTAGATCGGTAAAATCGCAAACGTACCGTAAAGATATAGTCTCTCTAGTTTGATTGGAAAAATATGAATCGCGCTTAGGTAAAATGCAGGATTCAACAAATTCTAGAAGACCTAAAGAAAGAAAACCAATCCTGGTTGTTTGAGGTCGAGCCATGCTGAGGTTTCCTCAGCTTATGGAATCGACCAGTTGAGGTTTTCTCAACTGGTGAGGGCATTTGACCGTAGGAGAATAGTCGTAAGACGGGTTTCGACTCGCAAACTACGCTCTTTTTCCTAGAATCCTCTCGGCTTTAGCCAGAGGAGTATGTCAAATGACTGGAAGGTTATTCAATTAAAAGGGGACTAATACTTCTGGGCAAATATTCTGGCATGTTCCTCCATGGTAAGAATAGTAAACTGCTTTGACACAAGCTGAATAACTTGGCTAACTACATCTAGCTTTTTGGCACTGGTAAGGTTCATCGCTGGAAAGAAAGCTAGTGCTGGTACGTCATCACCTCCCAAAAAGTCTAGGGGGTGCAGTAGTAAAGATAACTGAGTCCCGGACAAGCGGCAAAGCATAAGCGCCAACTGAAAGTAGCATAAGGCCAGAGTGGTTGAAAAGCTACTGAGATAAAGAATATAGCTAACATGGATCGGCACTTTAAAAATAGGCATCGTAGTTACGGGAATCTCGATCAGTTTGCTAGGGCTATCTAATTCCCACTGATAGGGATCTAGAGGTTGAAATCCATCTTGAAACTTCCCAAAGAGTGCCTTGCGCTGTTGCTTTTCTGCGTCACTTAATTTAGCAGTCATAAAATAGTAAGCCCTCGCTAAAGGACCAAGAAAAGAGGGAAAAGTTGAAGCATCGTAGTGGTAGCCGCGATCAGCCAAAATTTCTAGGAGGGAACGGGAACAGCTAAATCCTGGTCCACGGAAGCCGATTGGTTTTTTTCCTGTG
>JAAUYH010142755.1_pt1 | contig 39002 bp, 28 predicted proteins | sample 7278061 | NCBI WGS metagenome assembly JAAUYH01 (sample SAMN14350203, study PRJNA611818) | marine sediment metagenome | isolation source: surface marine sediment (0.6m) | place: French Polynesia: Moorea | collected 2018-08
ATTCGGAAAATGGACGAACGGCGCAAGGCGCAGCATGGCAGAAAGGACAATGACGAGATCTATCTCCGCACTGACTATGGCGTGCTTCGCGACGAGGACGGGAAAAAGGATATTCGCATGGTCAAGCTGCGCGCGGGCAAAGCGCAGTTCCGCCTGCTGTCCGAGAAATTCAAGCGCGTGGCCACGGTGCGACTCTTGAGCCCGAACGAGCATCTGCAGGATGCGCGCATTCGCATCGAATTTGCCTGAGCTCACCATGCCTGCTCTCAGCGTCACTCGCAACCCGGCGACAAACACATCCGCGTGGAACTCTCGCCGGAATTCTCAGATGCTGCAGATTGTCGCTGAATCATTGGGTCCGCTGCGCGATCAAGTGGTCTTTCTCGGCGGGACGATCTTACCACTTTTGATCACCGATCGCGCCGGAGTAAACGAGCGATGCAGCAAAGATGTGGACTTCATCACCTACGTCTCTACCAAAGCGGACATCTACGAATTCGAGGACACGCTATGGGAGCAGGGCTTTCGCAGGCAACAAGGCTCGCTGAGGCAATGGCGAATCCAGGACGTCTCGGTCGATGTACTGCCCGCAGATCCCGACATCCTCGGTTTCAACAACCGTTTCTTCGACGAGACAGCCCAGTATGCAGAGGCCGCGACCGTGGCGGGCCTGGATATCAAGATCATCAATGCTCCCTATTTCCTCGGCGTCAAATTCAACGCCTTTCAAACCCGCGGCCAAGGGAGCTTCGGCAGTAGCTACGATATTGACGACGCAATACGCATCATCGGCGGCCATACAGCGCTGGTAGAAGAGATGGGCATGTGCTGCAGCGAGGCGCTGAGAATATATGTGGCCACGCATCTGGGCCATATGCTGGCCTGGTCTAGAGGCAATGAGGACATATTGCGACAAAGCGTGCAAAGGGCGTTCTCGGACATTGAGAAATTGTCGGTTGTCAGGACGCGAATTCACCAGATTGCGGCGATGTCTGCGGCGATGTCTGCGGCGATGTCTGAGCCATGGGCAAAGAATAATATACAGCACGGCGAAATCGAAGCCTAGGTGTGGGACGACGCCGGGCGCTCATGTCTATCGTATAGGCATAGGGCGCATAGGGCACATTGGGCAGGTGGTCGCGCAGCGAGGCCCGCTGGCGCAAGCTACAGAGGGCCCTGGCCGCCGATCGTGGTACCGTACTCGATATCAGCACATTGGCGATATCGCATAGTGCGACAACCTCGTAGCCAATTTCATCGGTTTGCCAAGGCATTCGTTTGACTATGCGGCCGTCGTCGATGGTATCGTTATTTGATGGCACAGGCCATTCGAGCTCATGATGAATAAGATATTATGCGACATTCGTGGATACCGTTTTTGCTGGTGCCACTGGCTATTGATCTTCGTTCTCGCGTTGGCGGGTATGTCGTTGGCGTGCAAACGGGGCTCGTCGCCCGAGGTGGAGCGGCTCAAAATTGGATTTACTCATTGGCCGGGCTTCGATGTCATCTTCTACGCTAAGCAGCAAGGGTTATTTCAAAAACGCGGTCTTGAGGTCGAGCTCGTTCGCTTTGAAAATCAACAAGACGCCAGTCGTGCGGTTATGCGCGGCGCATTGGACGCGGCGTTTGTGTCGCTATGGGATACGATACAGGTCGATCCGAGTAATGATAGTCCTGTATTCGTACTTGTGACCAATATTTCCCACGGTGCCGACGGCATTGTGGCGGGGCCCGGCATCGACAAGATCACCGATCTCGCCGGCAAACGGGTGAGCGCCAAATTGGGTACGGTCAATCATTTGATTTTGCTCGAGGCGCTTGAGCTCGCTGGGATGGCGGCCGAGTCGGTCGAGGTCGTCGATGTGGACAATGAGTTGGCCGTGCAGCAAATGAAGACTGGCCGCATCGACGCCGCGGCAATCTGGGAACCTGAACTCAGTGAATTGGCAAAGCACACGGGCGGCAAAGTCATCTATACCACCCGCGAGGTCAAAAGCCGCATTATCGATGGGCTGTTTTCGCGGGCATCGTTGGTCGACGAGCGACAGGAGGCGTTTGTGGCGTTTCTCTTGGTCTGGTTCGACGTGATGCACGCCATCAACGTCCAGCCGCAGAATGTGTATACAACTGTAGCTGCCAGCATCGGCGAGAATCCGGACGTATTTGCCAATAGCTATGCCGGCCTCGACCCCGGGGATATAGATATGAACCGCGAAATGTTCGAAAAGGGGCGCTTGAAAGCCGCCATCGAGGATTTAGGCCAGATTATGCGCAAGTACCCCCAGCACGGAAGACTGTTCCGCAACGATGCTGAGGCGGAATCTGGGCCCATCGGTCGCGCTCTCGCAACATGGAGATCACCGCCAGAGACGGCGAAATGAGCGGCGAAATGAGCGGCGAAATGAGCGGCGAAATAAGCGGTGAAATGAGCCGCGCACGGCGTACAAGGTAGAACGGGGAGCTATGAGTCGTATCAAGCGGCAGATGCAGCTCACGCTGGGCCTATGCTTATTTGTGGGCGTGGCATCTACATTGACCATCAATTATCATCTGGCGCGGACGCAGATCGAGAAGCAGATACAAGATCGAGCGCTTTCGATCACCTACGGTTTGGAGTTTGCAACCGAGGGGTTGGTTGAGCACGACAACCGAATGATTCTGCGCCGGGTGGTGCAGAACTACGCCACGTTGCCAACGGTCTCGGGGTTGGCCATCGTTCGTCCCGACGGCGATCCACTGACACATACTTTCGGCCAAGATCGTCGATTCGCCGAGGTCACGAGCTCGCTGCAGCTGGCGCACGCTATCGAACAGGCGGCGCAAACCGGGGTCAACGTAGCCGCATCCATGGAAATCATTGAGCAGCAGGTATGGGTTAGCGTGGTTCCGTTTTCAAGCACGCTATTCCACGAGCCGCGCCGGGGCGTGATTGTGGCCCTACTCGATATGGAGACCACCGAGGCCGAGCTATCGCAGATGTTGTTTGGTTCGGTATTGGTGGTATCGGTTACCGCTGCCATCGTGCTTCTCACCCTGTTCGCCTTTGTGCGCCGCCGGATCTTGCGGCCCGTCGATTGCCTCAACGACGCGGTCGAGCGCAGCAAGCAGACTGGGGTCTTGGTGCGGCCGGCGCTCTTGCCCGACAATGAGCTGGGCTCGCTGGCCGAGTCGTTCGTGGAGGTCTTTGAGCAGATGCGGCAGGCTCAGCGCGAGGCCGAAACCGCCAGCAGGACCAAGAGCGCGTTCTTGGCTACCATGAGTCATGAGATCCGTACGCCGATGAACGCGGTCGTGGGCATGACGAGCCTATTACTCGACACCGAGCTCACGCAGGAGCAGCGGGAATTCGTCGATACCGTTCGCAGCAGCGGCGACGCCCTCTTGGCCCTCATCAATGATATTCTCGATTTCTCCAAGATCGAGGCCGGGGGCTTGGAGCTGGAAGAGGAGCCTTTCGATATACGGCTCTGCATCGAGTCGGCAATTGATCTGATGGCTGCAGAAGCCACCGCCAAGGGACTCGAGTTGGGGTATTGCGTGGCCACGGAGGTACCACCCATGCTCGTGGGTGATATTACCCGCATGCGGCAGATCTGGCTGAACTTGCTCAGCAATGCGGTGAAGTTTACCACACGGGGTTCGGTCGTGGTCACAGTGATGCCGCACGTTGACGCCGATGATGCGCGAGATGCCTCGACGTCCGAGGCGCAGCCGCATGAGCGCCTGCTATGGGCGGTGCGGGATACCGGCATTGGGATTCCCAAATCGCGCGCCGACCGGATATTTGGCAGTTTTAGTCAGCTCAACGCCTCGACCACGCGTGAATATGGCGGCACGGGTTTGGGATTGGCAATATGCAAGCGGTTGGTGGAGATTATGGATGGGCGCATATGGTTTGAGAGCCCAGCCGAGGGTGGGACGACATTCTTCATCTCGCTGCCATGGCGGGCCGCCAGCGATGCTGCGTCGTCGGTCGCATTCCCCCAGGTGGGACAGAATCTGTCGTTCGATGGTACTGCAACGAACGCGCCGGCAGTGGACTTGCCGGACACAGATCTGCGGGAGGTGGATTTACCAGAGGTGGAACTAATCGACCGGCATCTCATGGTCATCGCGCCCCACGGGATCGTGCGTGACTTCCTCTGCACCACAACTCGTGAGTGGGGCATGCGTGCGCATGCGGTAGACTCTGTGGATGCGGCCGGGGCAGCCCTTGACCGCGGCGAGATGTTCGATGTCATCATCGTCGATGTCGGCCATACGGACGCCGAGCCCGGCGCCAAAGGCCAGGCAGAGGCACTCTTGGGCCGCATGCGGGGCAAGGCGCAGGGGGGAACCGTGGGCATGCTTGCCGTGGTGCCGCTCGGCAGTGATCGCGAGGCAGTGCGGCAGCTGGGCTTTGATCGAGTTCTTACCAAGCCGCTGCGCTCGGCGGCACTGCGGTCCGCTTTGGGCCGTGTACTCGGGGAATGTTCCCTATCGGCCACGAGTACGACGCGCGCGAGGCGGCGTGCGCGCAATCATGAAATGCGGCTGCGGATTCTGATCGCCGAAGACAATGTAGTGAATCAGAAAGTGGCCACCAACATGCTGGCGCGCGAGGGGCTTCGCGCGGATGTAGTGGCCAACGGCGAGGAGGCGATCATCGCCCTGCGACGGCAGTCATACGATATCGTGCTCATGGATGTGCAAATGCCGGTGCTCGATGGCGTCGAGGCCACAAAGCGGATTCGCATCATGCTATCGGAGACCGATCAACCCTATATCGTCGCGATGACGGCGTCGACGTTGGATCAAGCGCGACAGCGCTATGAGCAAGCCGGTATGAATGATTATCTGAGCAAGCCGTTCCGCCTCGAAGAGTTGGTGGTCACGCTTGAGCGCGGGCGGGAGTATCTGCGCACTTCGGGGCGCACGCCATCGTGGCGTATGCGCGCCCATGATAGCGCGCAAGTCCAACCGTCGTCTACGGCTAACGACGTCCCGGTGATATAGCTGGCCAGCGCCCTCAGAAGGTGGATGTTGATTCAAGCATCCTTGCTCGCTTGCCAGATGGCGTCCAGATAGCGCTGGGTGCGCAGCGCTGCCGCGGCGTAGGCGACGCGCTCGGCCTCATTCCCGGAGGCCACCAGGCTGGCGAAGTTCTCGATCATCAGGACATCGCCGGACTTGGCCGATGGCGTTTCGATAAAGGCAAAGTCGCTGCGCGCCGCCATGCCTGCGCGGTGGACATAGCCGGCGGGAACATCGCTATGTTGAAACGCAAAGCTGTTGTGCCAATCGAGCACGAAATCGTCCATCGAGATCATCCCCTTGCTGCCGAGCAGGGATAGATCCATGATGGCGGTGCCAGCGGTGTAGCCGATGTCGAAGGTCGAGGATTCGCCGCTGTCAAAGCCGATGAGGCCCGATACGCGGATGACTGTGCCGGACGCGGCATGCCTTTCGGCCCGCACCGCCACGCCGGCCACAGGGCCCTGTGGCTGCAGATATTCGACCGCCGCGCGCATGGAGTACCAGCCCATATCGCCAATGGTCCCCATCGGCTCCTGGGTGCCGTCGAAGCGGATATTGGCCTGGTCGTCAAAGGGAAAGTAAAACGTCGTATGCAGCGACTTGGGCGTGCCGATCTTGTCGGCAATCGCGGCCCGAATCGCGGCCGTACGCGGGTGGTGGACAAAGTGGGTGCCGTCCATGAATACCAGGCCGCGCGCGGCGGCGGCATCGGTCATGCGTTTGACCGCATCGTAGTCCGGCAGCGGTTTGTCTACCAGCACGTGTTTGCCGGCCGCGATCGCGGCGAGGGCGATCTGCTCCTTGGTGGTGGTGGGGGTCGCAATATAGACCGCATCGACGTCGTCGCGGCCAAGGAGGGCGCCAAGGCCCTCAACCGCCTCGGCACCCGCGCGCTTGGCCGCAAACGCCTGCGCCGATACCAACTTGCGACTCGATACCGCGCTCAGGCGGGCGTTTTCTGCTCGTTCGATAGAACCGGCCACAACGTCTGCGATGAAGCCGGTGCCGACAATGCCAAATCTGCTGTCACTCATGATGATCCTACCTGGGTTATGCCGCTTGGGTTATGCCACCTGCGAAAGTTGCACGATCTCGCCGGCCGCAATGGCGTTTAGCGCAATGCGTCGGGGGGCCGCCGTCATGCGCGCGACGATGTGCAGTGTATCGCTCATGAACCTGATGGTAACGCCTCTCGAGACAGCGGACCAATCAGTGACGACAATTTGGGATATCTGCCTCGGCGATATCACGGACTATTGGCGCGTGGTCTGGTCTAACTTTGCCTTTGCGATTTGCCCTCGCGCTTGTGGGCAGAGGCGGTATCATCATTCTGTTATGGCCGGCAAGACGACAGATTTGCGCGGTGAGCGCAGAATGAATCGCAAGGCAGGTGTAACGAAATTATCCCGCATGCAGCGCGCCCAACCCAGGTCGGCCAGCAATCGCGGCCGAGCCGACGAAGCCGAGATGCACAAGGTGGACGCCGACCACACGTCAACGCTAGTTTTGTCGGCCAGCGATAGCGACGACGTCGCCGTCTCATCGGCGGACAGTATTCCCATTGAGGTGTCAGGCGGCTTTCAGCCGGCTCTCTCGCCGCAATCGTCTAGATGCGTAACCTCGATTGGCCGCTATATGGTGTATCGCCAACTCGGCCGGGGCGGCATGGGCACTGTCTATGATGCCTATGATCCAGAACTAGATCGCAGAATTGCCATCAAGTTGCTGCGTTACACCATCTCAACCCATCATCGCAAACGCATGGAGCGCGAGGCGCGCGCGCTGGCCAAAATGTCTCATCCCAATGTCGTCCGTGTCTACGACGCTGGGGTGCATGAGGACCGGGTCTTTGTGGCCATGGAGTTGGTCGAGGGCCAAACCCTCAAAGAGTGGTGCAGTCGGGAACCAAAGCCGCATTGGCGCCAGATCTTGCAAGCGTATCTCGATGCCGCACACGGATTGGCGGCAGCACACGCAAAGGAAATCGTTCACCGCGATATCAAGCCAGCAAACCTGCTCATCGGTGGCGACGGACGGGTGCGGGTGGCCGACTTTGGCCTGGCAGCGGCATTTCCTCGCCAATTGACCGATGATGGCGACCTCGGTGAGGGCGACTTCGGTGAGGACGCCGACGCCCTCGACGACACCACCGCCGATGGCGCCGCCACGGATGGACCGGGCACGCCGGACGATTCATCGTCGATGTCACGACCCAGCGAGGCGAGTAAGTTTGTGGGCCGGCTCGACGATCGCTTTACCATCACCGGTACCATCATCGGCACGCTGGCCTTTATGGCGCCAGAACAACATCTAGCCGAAGAAGTAGGCCCGCCGGCTGACCAGTATAGTTTATGCGTTTCGCTGTATTTGGGACTGTATGGACACTTGCCATTTACCAAGTCGGGCCGTGTCAAGCACGCCGAAGGTTGGCTCATGCCCAAACTCGGCCCCCCAGCCACGCCTGAGCTCACCTCCGAGATCCCGGCATGGATCCATCGAGTCCTCGCCCGCGGCATGGCAGTACATCCCCAAGATCGCTATCCATCGATCGAGGCCCTGATAGAAGCCCTGAGCTCCGACCCCCGCAAGCGCCGCGGACGAATCATGCGCGTCGCCGCCGTCACAGGTATTGTGGCCATGGCCACGGCAGCCCTCGTCATAAGCAATACACGGCCGTTTGCCGAGCATCGGGCCGCCACGTGCCAGGGACTTGAGCGCGAGATGGTCGAGGTTTGGAACGAGGACGCCCAAGAACGCATTCATGCGGCATTTACTGCGACCAACTTGCCGTATGCGGCCGACAGCGCCACCAGGACAACTCAGGTACTCGACACCTATGCGGATTCATGGATCACCATGCGCACCGAGACCTGCACGGCGACCCGCATACACGAGAGCCAATCGGAGGATACGATGTATCTCCGCCTGGACTGCCTCGATCGACGGCGCCTACAGCTCACGTCGTTGATCGAGCTATTCGCCGACCAGAGCGATACCCAGGTAGTGGCAAAGGCCGTCTCAGCCGCCCACGCGCTACTGCCCATCGATTATTGTGGCGATGTGGAGGCGCTTCGCGCCGCTGTCCCGCCACCGGAAGATCCGCGCGTCCGGGCCCGGGTAGAAGCGTTGCAGCCGGACCTCGACAGCCTGGCGATTTTCTATAAAGCGGGCAAATACCAGGAGGGAATGGCCCGTGGCCAAGCCCTGGTAGCCGCCATCGATACCTTGGACTATGCCCCGCTCCGGGCACAGACCGCGTTTTGGTTGGCGACGCTGCAAGAAGCGGCCGGATTGTATGACGCGGCAGAGGGCCATTATCGAATCGCCATCGAGAATGCCGCCCGGGCTAAGGACGATGTCTTGTTGACGAGGGCATGGGCGGGATTCATCGACACGGTCGGCGAGCATCAGGGTCGAAACGACGAGGCGCTCCTATTTGTCGACGCGCTGATCACGGCGAGCATTCGGGCCCTTGATGATGACAGTCGCGCCACTGCCCTGAGCAGCGCCGCGCATATCCACTATCGCGTTGCCAACTACGCGCAGGCCGAGGCTGACTTTGCCGAGGCCGTCGCCATACACGAACGCACCGGGGGCCCCTACCATCTCAAACTAGTGCCGGCTTTGAGCGGCATGGCCACTATGCTCACCGAAATGGGGCGCTACGAGGAGGCCGAGGCCATGCTTGCGCGGGCGGTCGCGATTCGCGAACAAGCGTTGGGCTCCCGGCATCCGGATCTCGCCCGTGCTTACAATAATCTTTCGGTCCTGTACTCCGACATGGGCCGTTTCCGACGGGCATTGGCGTTCCAAAGGCGTGCCCTGGCCATTCGCGAATACGCCCTGGGAAGCGACCATCCTCGGGTGGCCACATCCCTCAATAACTTGGCTGTATCTCTGCGCCAGTTGGGCGAGCATAATGAGGCCTTGGCCATTCATCGCCGCGCCATTGCCATTCGCGAAAAACACCTTGGCCCCCATCATCGCGGCGTTGGTATTTCGCTGAATAATATGGGTGATGTGTTACTGGCCCTGGGATCATACGACGAGGCCCAGCGGGTGTATGAGCGCGCCGTGGAGATTTTCACCGAGGCGCTGGGACCCGATCACCCGCATGTTATGTTTCCCCTCTCCGGTCTGGCGCGGGTGCTAATTCGTCGCAGACAGCTCGATATCGCCGAACCCATGGCCAAACGGGCCCTCGCGGTCTTTGAACACGTCAACGGGCCGGAGCACCCGCGATTGACCCGGCCGCTCCGGGTATTGGCCGAATTGCAGTTGGCGCGGAAGAAACCCGACGCCAGTATGGCCCTGCTTGAGCGGGCGTTGTCCCTGGCCCTGGCCAACCCGAGCACTGCCGCCCATATCAAGTACTCCATGGCGACAACGCTGTGGGCGACGGGAAAACAGCGCCCCCGAGCCATTGCGCTAGCTACTGAGGCGCGCGCACATTACGAGACCGTCGGCAACCAATCGATGGCCGAGACCGTGGGTCAATGGCTCGTGGCACATAGGCGCAAGTTGGCCGCGGCTACAAAATAATGCTGCAATATCATCGGCTAGACGCCGATACCAGGGCAGCGTCGAGGGGTACGCGCACCACTTGGAACGGCAATGAGGGTTCTCCTTCGCTCAGGCCGAATAGGAAGCCGATCTGGCCCTCGACGACCCACGCGCTATCGGCGAAGACGGCAAAGGTCGTGGGATCATTGAGGTCGCCGAGGACCGTGCTCAGGGTGCCGCTGTCGCCATCGCCGAGCACGATGCGGGTGAGCTGGTTGGCAAAGCCCTCGACAAAGAGCAAACTGCCGTCGGCCATCACTTTGAGGCCGTCGAGGCCAGCGGGGGTGCGATCGAGGTTGAGCTGGACGATCGTGCCCGCGCTGCCGTCGCCGGCAATGGGGATGCGATAGACGGCATTGTTTTGCGTATGGGCGGCATAGATCGTGCCGTCGGCGATGTCGATGCCGTTGAGGCCAAATTGGTTGGCCCCCACGGCCCAATCATCGTTTATGGCCCATACCGCAGCCTGATTGTCGGTGAGTTTGTCGGCCGCGGCGACGCGCAGGATATGGGGCTGGAAGGAGTCGGTGAAGTAGACGTTGCCAGCATCATCGAGGGTGATATCGTTGCATATGCTGGTATCGCCGATCATGGGGTGACGGGCGAGTTGGCTGCCGTCGGTGAGTGAGATCCCCACCAGGGCCGAGCTGCCACCACCGCCGATGCCGCCCGCGTCGCACAGCCATAACACGCCCGCGGACTCATCGGCGATCATGCCCACGGCCGAGGCACTCACGGTTCCCGCGGCCACAAAGACCTCGGCGGCGTCGGTGCCCGGCACAAGGCGCGCGATGGTGCCGTCGCTCAGGCTGCCGACGAAGAAGGTTCCATCGTCCGTGACCGCGATGCCCTCGGGAAAGTATTGATCGCCCGGGAGGGCAAACTCGCTCAGGCTGTACGGGGGCTGGAGCTGGCCGGCGTCGGTACTGGCGTCTGGGCTTTGCCCAGCGTCTGTGTTTGCGTCTGGGGTTTGCCCGGCGTCACGGTTGGCATCTGGGTTGGGATCTGGGTTGGGATCTGTGCCTTCGTCGTCGCCGCAGGCGGCGAGGGTAAGGGCCAACACGATCGTGAATGTGGCAAGTGTCTTGCGTTTCATGGCGGGGGTCTCCGATTTTCGGTTCTGCTCATGCCTCGTGGCCTTCGCGGATCATGCGGTCGATAATGGGGATTCGATCTTGGCCCCACACCGCGACGTCTCCCAGGCATAGCACCGGCACGCCCCAAAAGCCGAGGTCGCGAAGCTCGCTCTGATGGCGCTCGGCCATCAAACGCCAGGGCAGGACAGCGTCGGCATTGTCGTCCGCCAGTGTGTCCGGCCCCGCAGCGTCAGTGGCATACACGGCCTCGGACACCTGTGCCCAGTCGAGTCCGGCCCGCATGACCACCGGGACCAAATCGCGATCGCGGGTGAGGTCGCGGCCCTCGGCCCACACCGCCCGGCCCACAGAGAGGGCCAAGGCGGCGCCGCGGCCTTGGCCCAGGGCCACATACAAGGCCGCCATGGCCCGCTCAACGCCATGGCCGAGGGGGTCGACTAAGTTGCCAAAGGCGGCCCCGTGGCGCGCGGCTTCGCGCCAGGCATCGCGGGCGATGTAGATGCGCTTGGCCGGGGGCACCGGCAGGCCCCGCATGACCATCGGCAGTACCGGGCGCACATCGAGGGCCGCGCCGGTATCGGCGCTCACGCGGGCCAGTCGCTCCATGGCGATATACGAGTAGGGACTGCGCACGGAGAAATAGCAGGTGATGGTTGCCTGTGCACGGTCACGCGGATGTGGGGCCGGCTGCTCGGGCCGCATGCGGACGACATAGGGCTGATATTGGTCCGCGGGCGCGGCGCCTCTGGCGGCTGCGGCACGCGCGCCATCGCTGCGCAGACGGTCTTCGAGATGATACAGGCGGTCGATGCCCCAATACCAGCTGCTCCCCGCGGCATCGCGATGGTGAATCATGCCGCCCTGGTAATGGCCGAGGGCCCGCAGGCGACGGGCGTTTTCGGCCAGCGCGTGATTCAAGGTCGACACGTTCGCAACCCCGTGGGCATCGGCCAAGGCATCGAGGGCGGCGCGATCGCCGGTCCACAGCGCGTGGCCCACGGTCGCCGCCAGGGAAAGTTGCCCCGTGCGGGCCCCCAGCAAGATGGCCTGGGCCCGGGTGACACTGGCGGCGTCGGGCTGGCGCAATGGCGCATCAGGGGCTGAGCGCGGCACCTCCAGCTGGTAGTAGCGGGACAAGCGCACGGCGTCGCGGAGGGCATAGGTCTGGCGCAATTGCGGCGCCGGATCGACATCGGCCTCGGGCGCGGGCACAATGACGAGCCCGATATCGACGCCATAGCGAGCGCCGACCTCAGGTAACACCTGGGCCAAGAGCTGGCTGTAGATGTCGTCCAGCTGGTGAAAGAAGGTTATTTTGCGTCCGGGCAGGCGGACGCCCCAGCCGCGATCTTGCTGCGCCAACACCGTCAGATAGGCGCGCAGGCCGACGCGGGCAGCATGGAGTTTGACGCGCCCGGTCCATGGGCGCTGGCGCGATTCAGACCGCGGCGCACCGCCGTCGCGCTGTGGGGGCTTATGATGATCGGATTCGGTCGACATGGTGACTCCTGTCGCCCGACCATACTATGCATTGTGGCCAGATTGCAGCCGGGTCGCGGCCGCGTTGCGGACCGCGACGCTCGCAATATGTGCTTACGGCGCCGGGGCGTCGACGATTTCGTTCAGCGCATCAAAGTCGGCCACGGCCACGTTGTCGGTGCCGTTGTACAGAATCAGCCAATCGTGGAAGCGCTTTTCGCCACCGATGGCGCGGTCGAGCTCCACTTTGAGGCGGATGAACTGCAGGCCATCGGCGGTGACGGTGCCGATCTTGATCGGGCGCTCACTGGGATCGAGGTCGACCATGGCGTCGCCGATGTTGGCCGAGTTGACGGCCAGATACGCGTCGGCATCGGCATCGTCGGGGCGGACAAAATCGTCGGTCAGCATGATAAAATAGGTGTCTCGGTCGTCGCGCACAATGCTGGCGCTGCCAAAGCCGCTCTCGGGCTGGGCGCCACGGCGGTCTTCGAGTTCGGCCGGATTCCAAATCAGCTCTGGTACCCCGTTGGGGATGTCGTTGTCGGCATCGAGGTCGGCGACGGCGACGTTAACCTCGTTGGTCTCGTCGTAGAGGATGACCCAGTCAAAGAAGCGTTGGTTGCCACCGGCCGCGCGCTTGGGTGCGCCGTCCAGACGGATGAACTGGGCCCCGGAGCTCGAAATGGTGGCCACTGGGAACGGGCGCTCACTGGGATCAAAGCCGTCTTGTTGCGATTTCAAGCCGCTGCCGCTGACGGCCTGATACACGGGCAGGCTGGAAAAACCCTCGGGCATGACGAAACTACTATCGAACGCAATATAATAGACGCCGCGGTCATCGCGCACCATGCTGGCCGTGCCAAAGCCTGCCTTGGCCGGGCTGGTGCGCCGATCTTCGAGCTCAAAGGAGTCCCATACCTGGGTCAAGACACCCACGGGAATATCGTTGCGCGCATCCATGTCGGCGGCGGCGGCGTTACTATTGGTGGCTGGATTCCATAAAATAACCCAGTCGAAAAAGCGTTTCTGCCCACCACTGGCCTGCGGCGGCGCGGCATCCAGACGCAGGTATTGGCCGCCGTCCTTGCTGATGGTGCCGATCTGAAACGGCTTTTCGCTGTCGTCGAAATTGGCCATTTGCGAATCGAGGGCCGAGCCCGACACCGCACTATAGACTTCGAGGCTCTCTACTCCCTGTCGGGTAAACGCGTCGTCGAACCAGAGAAAGTACTGGCCGAGATCGTCGCGCAGGAGGGTTACGGAACCGGTGGGCGTTGCCGGGTCGGTGCTGCGATCTTCGAGGACCGCGGGGTTCCAGATCGTGGTCCCTAAGCCTTGGGGGGTTTCGGTGGGTTCAAAGCCGCCGGCAGGTCCCTGCGGCCCCTGCTCTCCCTGCGGTCCCGGAGGTCCCTGAAGTCCGTTTTCACCATCTTCGCCGGCACAGGCGGCGAGCAATAATGAGAGAGATACACTAATGAGGGCTGGTCGTCTCATGTATGGAAATCCTATGTGTTCTAGATTATGTCTGCGAGAAGAAGAAAAGGATCGGCTGACAAAGACAAAGACGGTACGCTCGCCGCGCGGTTTTGGATTGACAACTTCGTACGATTTTATGCACCTCTACGACTTAGGTGCGAATCCAACCCCAATGCGCTGTCTCGCCCTCGCTAAGGAGCGAGCCACATCACACTTTCTCTGCCTCCACTAACCAAGATCTCAGCCAACGCCTCGGAGCTATCCCTTGCAACCCATTGTCGTCCACAAGTATGGCGGCTCATCGGTCGCCGACATTGATAAACTCAAACAGGTTGCCCGCCGCGTGGCCCAGACCCGCGATAGTGGCAAACAAATCGTGGTGGTGGTGTCAGCCATGGGCAAGACGACCGACCAGCTCTTGGCCCGGGCCCACGAGATTTCGCCAGCACCGCCGCGGCGGGAACTCGACATGCTCCTCACCAGTGGTGAGCGCATGGCCATGGCGCTCCTGTCGATGGCCATCACCGAACTGGGCCATAGCGCGGTATCGCTGACCGGTTCCCAATGCGGCATTCTCACCAACGACCGCCACTCGGGTGCCCGCATTATCGAGGTCCGCCCCATCCGCATTCAGGACGAATTGGAACGCGGCAACATCGTGGTGGTGGCCGGATTTCAGGGGGTATCGTACAAGCGCGAGATCACCACCTTGGGCCGCGGCGGTACCGACACCACGGCGGTGGCCCTGGCCGCAGCCCTGGGGGCAGAGTATTGCGAAATCTGCTCCGACGTCGACGGTGTCTACACCGCGGATCCAAGGGTTGTCGACGCCAGTCAAATGCTGGAGGCCATCTCGTGTGATCAAATGCTTGAGTTGGCCGCGCACGGGGCCAAAGTTCTGCATCCCGGCTGCGTGGAGATCGCCCGTCGCACCGGCATTGCCCTGTATGCACGCGCCACCGCCAAGGCTCCCGGCGTGGGCGGCACCCGCATCGACATCGTGGGCGCGGGCGCCGATGTCGACAGTGTGGGAGTGAGCGGACAGCGCCGTCTGGTGCGGGTGCGGGCCGAGGGGAAGGAGTGTCTCGACCGGGTATTGGCCGCGGCGACCCAAGCGCGGGTGCCGGCCCTGCACTTGGATACCGACATGGACAGCGCTGACTTGTGGTTTGCCCTGACCGACGTGCCCGATTGGCCCACCATTAAGCGCCGATTCGAGAGGGAGCTGGGGCTGGATGTGCTGGAGAATGTGGGCGCGGTATCGATTGTCGGCGACGGCATTGGCGGCTCGCCGGCCAAGCTGGAGACCGCTCGGCGCGTGGCCCGCGAGGCCGGCGTCGATATTGTGGCCATGAGCACCTCGCCCCTGCGCGTGAGCCTATTTTGCCGCGAGGATAGCGTTGATACCCTGGTCAAGGCCCTCCATTACGAGGCCATCGAAAAGCCGCGCCAGGGCAATTGACTTCAGATTCACAACCCATCACGTCGTCGCCCGCATGTGCAGCGTGTGCGCGGCGGTCACTCATCGCGCATCTGAGGCAGTGAGAACGCCCGCGATGGGCTCACCCGATAGCGTGGGTTCCCCTGACATGGACGGAGGCAGACGCGCCGCATCGCGTTCGCCGAGGGCGGCGGCTTTGTCCAGCCAAGATTGGCGCTTGGCCTCGGAGGCTTTGTCCATGCCATACAACGTCGTCGAGCGGATGGGGGCAAAGCCGGTGAACCACAGCGTGGCTTTTGCAAACGCGCGATGGGCGCTGCCGCGATACATGAGGCGATAGAACCAATGGGGCGCGTCCATGGTAATCAAGGTGCGCGCGCTGCGGCCGCTGAGCAGGCGCTTGGGCAACCCGTGGTCCTGGGCGGCAAAAGCCCATCCCGGCAGGAATGCGCGGTCGATGAGGCCCTTGAGTAGCGTCGGCGGCGCCCCCCACCATACCGGGAAGACCCAGGCGACGTGGCGGGCGGCTGTGATGTATTCGCGGAAGCGGACGAGGTCTGGTTCGAGCTCTTGGCGTTGGCGATAGCCATGGTGCAGGATGGGGTCAAAGCGCAAGTCGCCAACTTGAATCAATGTGGCGCTGCGGCCAGCGTGTTTGGCCCCGCGGTGATAGGCCCGCGCCAGCGCGCCGCAATAGCTGTTTGAATCGGGGTGGCCCAGGACGGTGAGTACATCGGTCATCGGTGGCTCCTTGTGTCGCCAAGGTGTTTTATGTATTGCGATGGAACGTCTACCGGCGGCGGTTGGTAGCTGCCGGTGACGTGAGACCAAGGTAGCTAGGCAATAGACGCATGGGAATGGCAGCGAATGGATAGACGCCATGCATTCATGCATGGTGCCGCGGTACACTGGCGGCGTGCTTGACTTGATGTGGGACGACGTTCGCTTCTTTTTGACCGCCCATCGCGAGGGCAGCTTCTCGGCCGCCGCGCGCGCCTTGCGGGTGGAGCAATCGACGATGAGTAGACGCATTGCCCGCCTGGAGGCCGCGCTCGGGGTTGTGCTCTTTGACCGCCGCCCCGACGGCTTGATGCTGACGGCCGAGGGCGAGACTTTGCTGGGAGAGGCAGAGGGGGCAGCGGAGGCGGTGGCGCGGCTGCGCAATCTGGCCTCTGGCTTCAGTAGCGAAGTCGAGGGCCCGGTTCGCATCGCGTGCAGTGAGTCGATGGCCAATGAGCTGCTCATCCCGGCCCTGCCGCCGCTGCTCAAGACGTATCCGGGTCTGCAGGTGGAGATGGTGACCGGCGTGGAACTCGCCGATCTCTTGCGCCGCGAGGCCGATATTGCCCTGCGCAATGTGCCGCCCGAGCACGCCAACTTGGTCGCGCGCCGACTGGCGCAGATGGAGCTGATTCCCTGCGCCCGTGCCGATTATGTGGACGGGCGCGACTGGGATACCCCCGATGATTTGGAGTGGGTCACGGTCGCGCAGCGCGCCGGGGTCATCTTCCCCGAAGCGGCCTGGATTGCCAAATATACCCGTCGTCCGCCGCGCCTGACTGTGGCCAATTTTGTCTCGCTGGCCGCCGCGCTCAGAGCCGGTGTGGGCGCGGGGCTCTTGGTGCGTGCGGCCCTCGATGTGTATCCAGAGCTCGTAGAGCTCGACTTCGGTCTGCCAGCGGCAGCGCGTTTTGACACCTGGCTCATCACCCATCGCGCGCTGCGCCGCGTGCCTCGCGTGCGCGCCGTCATGGATTTTCTCATCGCATTGTTCGCCGACCGCTTTGGCCCGCTGCCAGCGTCGTAGGGCTCAGGTGTTACTCTCTCTCCGTGCTGGACGCGGCGAGGGTGACTTCGTAGCCGTGTTCGGTCTGGGCCCAATCGACAATGGCAGACCAGCTTCCATGGGCGCCAAATTCGGACAGGCGTCGTTCGAGAAACTTGACTTCGTCTTCGATGTCGCTGCACCAACGCATGTAGCGGGCCAGTTGCCGGCGCAGGGAGTAGAGCTCGTAGGATTCGGGATTGCTCCGCCCCAAGAGCAGGTGGAGTTGGCGCTCGGGGTGAAAGAGCCCCTCGCGCCGCGCAGAAGGCACAGTCCTGCCGCCGGCATTGCTGGCGCCGTGCCCAGACGAGACCTGTGCGCTCGCTTCACTTCTCTGCCACAGCCACGCCAGCAGCCCGGCTTCGACTGAGGCCCGCAACATCTCAATGTGTAATTCGCCATTTGATAGTCCCTCTTCCAAGCGCAGGCGCACCAGGCGATTGGCGGCAATGATGAGATCGCCGTCATGGGGTTGGCCGATAAAGGCGCAGACGGCCAAATGCTGCACCAGTGCCGAGGGGCTGCAGCTATCGCGATAGGCGGCCATATAGTCGTCTCGGGCCTTGCGCAGTACGCCGACCACTTCCGGTAGGGGTTCACCGAGCTCGCTCTTGCCGTAGTAGTAGTCCAAGGCCTCGGCCCAGCGCTTCCACACCGAGGCCATATACCAGCCCTTGCGCGGATGGGGGGTGGCATATAGCCGGTCCATGGCATGGCCGAGCGCGCGTTTGGCCACCGTGGGATGTTTGCTGCGCGGCCGGGGAAAGATGCGGTCGTCGAGCATGGCAACGGCGGCATCGGCCGCGCGCCGCACTTGATTGATGCGCACCTGCTCAAGAGCGCGATCAAAGTTGGGCGGAAACGCGCCGTAGGCGACAACGCTTGCCCAATCGAGGCTGCCAATGCCCTCGGGGGCGTGGGCGTGCAGCGAACATCGGGTGGCATGAAAGGCCGCGCGCGGATCTTCTCCCCATAAAAGATGAGAATACAGGCCCGAGAGCATGCGCGAAGATCCGGTAAAGCTGAGGGGAAATTGCGATGCCACCACCATGGCGACGCCAGCATCGTGGAGATCGTGGGCCACTGAGCCCCCCGGCATCAGCACCGAGGCTTGGTTGCCACTGTCACAGCTGGCCAAGGTCACCAGGGTGGGCAGTCGCACGCTGGTATTTTTGTCACCGCCGGCCAATGCCGACGCCAGCTGGCGGCCGTCGACCAGGCGACTTTGGCGCGGGCGGCGCTCGTCGTGCAGCGCCAGGCCGTAGCGCTTGTCGCCGCCGAGTTGGCTGTTGGTCTCGCGCCCATGGGCCAAGATGTGGACGTGAGAAAATTCGTGGCGCGCGCAGGCCGATTCGATCGCGTCTACTGAGGCCCACGGCAATACGTGGACATATTTTTGGCATTCGTCTACGCCGCTTTCGGCGTCGGCATGGATGAGCCAGGGCGCCAGGGCCTCGCGCAGGGCCAAGAGGTTGCGTTCGGCGGGAACCCCGCCCGTGTCTTGCGGGGCGGCAAAGGCAAAGAGGACCCGCGGGCGATGGGGCCATTCGAGGACTTGGGCCGGCACCCGGCGGGTGCGGCGGACGATGACGATGGGGGTTTGCGCCAGGGGTCTCGGCGGCAGTCCCGGCTCGGCAATGAGTTCAAAGGGCAGTAAACTCAGCTCGGCCGACGACAGCACCAGGCGCAATTCGATAAGGTCGGCATCGGATGCGGCGGTGAGTTCTTCGGTCAAGCTGCGTATCCCGAGCAGCATGTCGATGAGGGCGGTGCGTATCTCGGCGACTTCGCTCGTGAGATTGCGCTCATCGGCGTGGTAGCGCAAGGTGCGCAATCGCCGCAAAAACTGATAGTGCTCAAAGGGAACGTGGACCACGTCGGGATCGCGGTCACCGCACAGTGCGATGTAGTCGGTGTCCGGCGAAAGCAACCGGTTATGGGCCGTGCCGGTGCGCATGAGCTGAAGCTCTACGGTACGAATCTGCATGGTGACTTCTCTCCGCTTAACCGTAATTTGGGCCGCGCTTTGGGCCGCCCTTTGGGCCGCCCTCGGTGCTTTCGGAATCGCCGCCTTCAGTACCGGCGTGGGCGTCGTCAGCCTCGTCTGTAGATCGGGCTGGCGTACGGGGATTGATTTCGCGCAAAATTGACAGCACGATTCCCGACGCGGTATCGCTGTCTAGGACTTCAATGAGTTGACCAAACACGCGATCGCCTTCGCGCGTGATGCGGACGGCCGTGGTGCGGTCACTGAGAAGATCGGCGGCGTCGAGGTCGACAATGGGCCGATGCGATAGTTGTTCGTAGGCGCTGTCGAAGTATTCTTCGTCGCCATCACCTTCGACGTTTGGGGTTGCCCCGGCGATATTGAGATACGACATCCATGTGCCGGTGTTGAAATAGGCCCCCAAACCGCGGCGGCGATCGCGCCGCGGGGCCCGGGTTTGTGCCCGCGCTTGATGCGAATGGCCGACGATGACGATATCCACGCCAGCGCCGACGCTGCGGTCGACGCGTCGATCGAAGGCATCGCCGCGGTCGGGATCGAGGTTGCACAGGTCAGCGAGATAACGCTGGACCAGACGCAGAAGCTCGCGTCGTTCGATGGCCACGGGGCCGCCATCCCGCCACTCGAGACCGCTCTGGGTGGGCAATGCGTTCAAGAGACCACCGCTTTGTGGGTCGCCCATATCGCGGAATCTGGAGGTGTAGTCGAGCCCGCTGCGATAGCGTTTGTCGGCGCGCGCCAGCAGCTCGCGCGCCAACTCGTCGCGCTGCACCTCTCGACGCTCGCTCAGGGCTTCCGGCGACGGACCGCCTGCACCGCCCGTCAAGCGATCGCTGGCCAAGAGTTGTACGACCGCCTCATCGTCGCCCCACTTCGCCATACTCCCAACTGCGCCCAAAGTGTCGCCTTCGCCTAGGCGCGGCTGTAATGTCGGTAGGTGTTCCTTCGCCAGCGCGGCCACATCGGCCAAGGCGCGCGGCTCTAGGGCCAGGACCGCAGCCAGCGCCGCCCCCGATACCGGGCGAAAGAGGTCAATACAACCGTGGCTGCGGCCGAGATCGCTCAGGATATCCACCTGCACCCGGCAGCCGAGGCTCGGGCGGTATCGACTGGCCGTGATCCCCATGCGGCGCTGCTGGACGACGCGACGCACGCTCTCGTAGTCGACGCGGTTCCAATCGTCGAATTGACTGCCGTGGTCGAGGTAGATGCGCTCTTGGCCCACGCGACAGTGATAGCCGGTGCCGTCAGTGATGAAGCGAATGCGCGCCGCCGCCGTAGCATGGCCCTCGCACAGCGAATGCTGCAGTTGATGCTGGACCTCGGGCAGGGCGAGCTCTACATCGTGGGCGCCGGCAAGCCAGATGAGATGGGCGCGGGCCCGCTGGCGCACAAAGCGACCCAGCGCGGCAAATACTGGCTTGGCCACCACGCCGGCCATGAGTGCGCGCACGCGCCGCGCGGCCCCGGCCGCATCGAGATAGCGCCCCGGTACGCCATCGGCGACAAAGTCGATGATATTGCCGGCGAGAACCAGAGCCACACGACCGTGACCGCCACTGCCGATCTCGTCGATAAAATGCGCCAGGCGCACGGCGTGGCGAAAAGGTTGCCGCCCGGGTGGTCCGCCGAGGTGAACGTCAGAGATGGCGTAGATCTGGTCGAACGTGTCTATTGCAGCGTACATAAGATGGATGCGTGCATCGGCGATGGGCGACGCGATGATTGCTTTACCGCGCCTCGACAACGTATCCGGGATTGCGGCCCGAGGCAATGTTGTTTGCCGCGGGAGAGGTGGCGTGAAATCGCGGGGCCGTCGCAAAAGCGGGCCCCGGAGCGGGAGTGGCCGCGGCTGTGTCGGTGCGCGAGAGCAGTCGTTGCCCGGGGGCGGCGCGAGCGATGCCGGTGCGCTACGCCGCGCTCTTTGCCGCCGATGCAAGCGCGCTACGCCCGCCGTAGCATCGGCCCCTGCGGGCGCGGGTTTCGCTGGTGCCGGGCCCGACATGGCGCGGGATCGACGCCGCACCGAGGCGCAAGCAAAGAGCCCATGATGCAGGGTCTCGCGACCGTGCCATCGACTATGTCATCCGCGGACCATGTAGCGTTGAGATGTTTGGGAAGTTCCATGTTTTCAGATAGTTATTCGGCCGCTGGTCCGGACCTAAGGTCTTTTGGGCCACGACCCAAGGTCTTTTTGGCCGCCGCCGATGCGCTCTAGGCCCTGACCCAATGTCGCGGTTGGGCTCCCTTTGGGCCCGCGATCGGCCCCCTATCGGCGCTCGCTCGGACGCGCTCGGCAGCGTTGGTACAGCGCTTGCTCTTAGTCCCTTGCAGAGGCAGCCATGACAACCACACTCAGCGATTTACTCAAGCAAACCGACATCACCCAAATCACCGCCAATCCCGAGGACACCGTGCAACATGCGGCCAACCGCATGGCAGACAGTCACATTCGCGCCCTCCTCGTGGTCCGCGAAAATACCCTATGCGGTATTTTCACCGAGCGCGACCTGGTAATGCACATTGCCGCGCAGCGCGATCTCGACACCCCGCTCGCTGTCGTTGCGACCAAGAGCGTCATCGAGGCCCAGGGCGATGACTCCATCGAAGACGCCATGCGCACCATGTCGCGCTCGAATATCCATCATCTACCGGTGCGCGACGAAGGACAGATTCTCGGCATTGTATCGTTGCGCGAGCTCGTATCTGCCGCATATAGTGAAGACGAGCAACAAATTGAGTATTTAAATCAGTATATCTACGGACCCTGCTGATATTCAACAACCCCATGTAACCTGAACACGACCGTCCGGCCGTACCGCAACAAGACAAGAGAACCAAGCCATGACTATCGCAATGATCAACTTCCCCCACAAACATATTGATTTTGACTGCGTCTTGCTCGCCTTTGCCACACTCATGACGGCAGCGGCCGGATACTGGCTCTAAACAGCGCCAACACCGGCAGCGGCCGGATACTGGCTCTAAACAGCGCCAACGCCGACAACGGCCGGATACGGACGACCGACGCGGCTGCGGCGCTGTGTTCAGCAAATCATTTTTACCGTTTTTTCACATCGCCTAGGCCCGCCTAGGCCCGCAGGGGCGCTCTGCGCCCAACGCCAGCGATTTCCATGGTGCCGATGGCACCCGTGACGGCGCTGGCGACACGGACAAGGACAATCGCCATGATCAAGCTCGGAAACCAAGTTGCCAATACCGCTATTTTCTTCTCCCTCACAGCCGCATTGATCGCGTGCAATACGAGTCATGCCGAAACCCGACATGGGGCGTTTGAATGGAGTTATCAGGGCAATACCGGCCCCGAAAAATGGGGTGAGCTCAAACCCGAATACGCGACGTGCAAATCGGGGCATAATCAATCTCCTGTAGATCTCGCATCGGCCGCTGTACCAGCCCAGCTCGGCAATATTAGCTTTCACTACCAAGAGAGTGAGCTGGACGTGATCAATAATGGTCACACCCTACAGATCGACCACAATAGCGACAGCTACGTTACATTGGACGGCGTCCGCTATAATCTAGTACAATTTCATTTCCACGGGCCCAGCGAGCATATTGTCGATGGCAACTCCCACGCCATGGAGGCCCATTTGGTCCATCAATCCGAAGATGGTGCCCTGGCCGTACTCGGCGTTCTCATGGACATTGGCGACGACAATCCCTTTATCTCCAGCATTTGGGATATCCAACCCAACCACGGCGAGCGAAAAACCGTCGAACACGTCAAGATCGACGTGAGTGATATTTTGCCCAGCGACAAGACTTATTTCAAGTACAGTGGCTCGCTGACCACCCCGCCCTGCACCGAGGGCGTGCATTGGGTCGTGTTTTCCGATACCGTCACCGTATCGCAAGAGCAGGTTGCGCACTTCAAATCGATGTTCGAGCTCAGCGCCCGCCCGGTGCAACCGCTACACAGCCGCTCGGTGCTCTTCAGCGGCAACTAAATGTCCCCGCACGGGTATAGGCGGCCCAATATCGTTCATGACACTTGACAGGGAATCTGGCACGATGTCTGGCACGGTATTGGCCGACTTATCCCTGTCGCATGGCCCTATCCCGGTCTCGATCGTACAGCGACCGTGTCCATTGCCCCATAGAGGAGATCCAATGACCATCTCACCCAATTTAGCACTCGCGGCAGCACTTCTCACTGTCGGCGCCAGTTGTAGCTACGACTATAGGCCGCGGGAGGAGAGTGATGCCGGCGTCGAAGGCGTCGAAGGCGGCGAGCTAAGCGGTGGCGACTTGAGCGAAGGCGCGCCCGAAGAGCAAAGTCCAGCGCCATCCCCGGGCGGGGGATCGAGCGAGGAGGACAGCGCTGGCACCGACCCCTCTCCGGACTCGGGCTCTCAGCCCGGATTTGCTATCACCAATCCGAGTGGCCCGTTCCCGGCGGAGTCCAGAACCAGTGCGCAATCACTGTTTGTAAGCGGCAGTGCCGGGATACAGGGACAGGATAATTGGAGTGGCGCGTATTGGAGCAGTGAGAATCAAACCCTATGGCTGTGCCGCAACAAGCACGGCTTCCGTTCCTATCGCTTCGATGGCGAGAGCTTTGCCCTCGACGGTGACTACCGCATCAGCGCCGACTTTGAGGGCATCACCCAAGTAAATCCGGGAAGCCGCGAAGTCTATGTGTTGGCGGAAAACGATCAGGAGCTCCACCGCTATGAGGCTTCCAGCGGCCAAAGTGCGCGGTTATTGCAGATCTGGGACCTGAGCGACTTGGTCGCCAGCGAAGAGGGATTGGAGGGCCTGACCTTTGTGCCCGACGCATTTCTCCAGGCGCAGGGCTTTCGTCAGCAAGACGGTGGTTTCTACGGTGGTAGCGAGGGGGGGCTCGGCGGCCTCATGATGCTGTCGTTTCAGGAGGGCGGAGATATTTTTGCCCTCGATCTGGACGCTGGTCGGGATGATTTTGTCGTCGTTGGCCGCTATCGGGCTCCGACGCCAAGTACCCGCGGACTCGAATTTGATCGCCTGAGCGGTCTGCTTTTCATGGTCGATGCAACCAATGTCGCCGCGGTGGCCCTGAGCACCACCGGCCAGGGCTTCAATCAGTCCTTTGACATCGAGGCTTTTTACAATGGGCCCGGTCCCGCCGGTGCCGAAGGACTCGCCATTGACCTCAGCGCCTCACCGGCACCGTGGGCCATCATCACCGACGATGACAATAGCAGCGGCAATACCGCCGTCCTGTGGTATCGCCAGTTCCGCCCGTAAGATCTTCTGACGGCGGATGACATCATCGTTTATTGAGCAGCCGTCTCTGGCTCCAGGGCTTCTTTGGCCTTTTTGAACGCCGCGCTCTCGGGATTGAAAATGGCCAGGCGCAGTTTTTCCGATAAGTGATCAAAGGCCCGCGCGGCCATTACTTGATAGACAAGGTCGTCATCGGGCCCCGGTGTCGCCGCGCCGGCAAAGGCCATGTACGACGACTGCACCGTAAACGTCGATGGCGGCTCTACTGTGAGCGTGAGGTCGAGCTCATCGCTGTGCCCTGGCACGCGCATGCGCACGGAAAATTGTACGGCAATGCCAATATAGGCCCGGTCGCGCGTCTCTCCCGAATACAGACTGCCCGAAGCGGCAATATTGTACAGCACGTCAATGGTCGGGCGCTCGATATCGCCGCTATTGCCGCCACCATCGCCCATGCTTTCCACGTAGGACAGCTCCATGATGTCTTGGGGAAAGACGGCACCAAAGCCCTGTTGCAGGCTCTTGAGGATGGCGCGTTCGCGCATCGTGGCGCTTTGCGCGGCAAAGTGTGGCCCGATCGGCGCCACCTGGATGCCATCGATCCTCCCCCCTGCTTGCGATACTTGGGTGTCGATATCCCGGAGAATCTCCTCGCTCGGGCGGGTAAAGCGCACGTCCACGCCGGTGGTCGCCGTGGCCTCAAGATTGGCCACCAGGGCGCGAACAAAGGGGACGAGCTTGGGATCAGCTTGATTGGCCTGGGCTTCAAAGGCCGCCAGCGCGCCCATATACAGGCCGTGCAGCGCTTCCTCTGCTCCTTCGTAGTCGGGGTACTGCCGAATGAAGTTGCGCATTTGCGTCACCGAACGCGAGGCCAATACCTCATGGAAGGTACGCTCGATAAAGAGCGTGCGGGCCTCTTCTTCATGCCAGCCCCCCTGGTACAAATAGGCGTCCATGGCCGCCGCGCCCGGCTCAGATTGGGCCGTGGTCCAGCGGACGCTGTCGCTCAGTGCGTTGCGCACCATCCAGGTCGAAAGGCCGATGCCCAGACCGACGATCACGGCCATCAGCGATACCCGGGTCAGATACGATGGCAGTGGCTCTGCCACGGCCTCTCCGCTCGGATTGGACGGCGCCTCCGTCGATAGCCCAGCCCACTCCTCACTCATGCGCGCGCTGAAGAACGGGTCGAAGGCGTAGAGAATCCCCACGTCTTTGTCCTCGCCCTCTCCTCGACCGAGCCGTCCGCCGGCCTCTGAGATCAGCCCTTGGATGGTGCCTAATTGCTGCAGCAACTCCTCGGCCATCTCGCGGCTGGGGATATTGAAACTCTCGCGATGTCCGCCCTCAAAGTGAAACACAAATGTCGTGTGGGTGTATGAGCCATTGTTATGGTGATGGGTACCGTTAAAGTCCACGCACTGCGATATCGGCCACAGCTCCAGGACTTCCGATCGCGCGTCGACAAACTCCAGGGCGAAAAGATATCGGCCAGGTCGAAATGGCAACGCACGATGCAACTTGATCCGGCGCAAGATGCTCAGGAGTGATGCCACTGCCACTGCACTGCCGCCGACATAGAGTACGAGGGAGCCAATGCCCTGAAAACCGCCATCTCCCCACAAGCTGCCGTAGCCATAGGAGCACAGAATCGCGAGGCCGGCGAGACCGACGAGCAGCCAGAATACCAGCCCGCCGACGCCCGATGGTGCCGGATCGCGATAGAGGGGTCCGGGCTTCTCTTCGCCCGTAATACGATCGACAAATCGCTGCCGCACTTCCTCTGGCAGTGCATTAAAGTGAATCTTGCGCGAAACCGACATCTCTCCTCCTCCTAGACATGTTTTGCAATCGCGAGTCCGAACACCGGCACTCTCAAAGGCGGCATTCTATCACGATTCCGCTTCTAGGTCGGTTTTCGCGCTTCGGGCTGTACGCAGTCGCACACATCTAAGAGCTCACACAGCAGACCCTCATGAGGTCGCTGCGCGGCTCATTGCCTTCACTGTCCACCCGGCAGCACGAGCATTTTATCGATTTGCATGTCTTCGATGGTGTGGCCGATGCCGCCCACGCCCAAGCCGGATTGACGCAATCCCGCAAACGGCATGCCGTCCACGCGAAATGCCGTGTGCTCGTTCACCATCACGGCAGAGGCGGCAATGCGTTGATACACGTACATGGCCTCGGCAATGTTCTCGGTAAAGACGGCGGCCTGAAACGCGACATCCAAGGCGTTGGCCTGAGCGATCGCATCGTCCATGCGATCGTAGGAAATCACAGCGACCACCGGCCCAAAGATTTCGCGCTGGCAAACGGCGGTGTCGGGCGGCGGGTCTAAGAGCACAGTGGGTGCATAACAGGCTGGGCTCAGACGCTTACCACCGACGATGAGCTCGGCGCCCGCGGCCACTGCATCATCGACCCAGCGCGCCACCCGCGCGGTCTCGGCGTGGCGAATGAGCGGCCCCACATCGGTATCAGCCGAGGTGGGGTCGCCCACCGTGAGCTGGGCTGCCAACGTCCCCAGGCGCGCGGCGAGGTCGCGGGCTTTGCCGCGGGGCACAAATATCCGCTGAACCGACACGCAGACTTGTCCCGCATGATAAAATCCCCCTTTGAGGATCGCGGGTAATGCCTTATCGAGATCCCCGTGCTCGCCAATGATGAGGGGGGCCGCGCCGCCATGCTCCAACGCGCAGCGGGTCCCGGGGGCCAGCTTGCTGCGCAGCATCCAACCCACGCGGGCCGAACCGATAAAGCTAAAAAATCCCACCCGCGGATCGGTCACCAGGGTTTCGGCCACGGTGAGATCTTTGCTGATCGCCACTTGCAACCACGGCGCCGGCAGGCCGGCAGTATAGAAGATTCGTTGCAAGCGCAAGCAAGACAGCGGGGTGTCGTCGGCCGGCTTGACGATGACGGGGCAACCAGCGGCAACGGCGGCGCCCGCTTGATGGACGATGAGATTGAGGGGATGGTTAAAGGCGCTCACGGCCACCACCACCCCAATGGGCTCTTTTTGCGTGCATGCCAATTTGCCGTAGCCGGCTGGCGTGCCCGCCATGGGGATGACAGAACCGGCGTGGCCGCGAATATGCTCGGCGCATAGCTTGAGCCCATCCGCGGCGCGGGCGACTTCGACGCGCGAGTCTGTGAGCGGCTTGCCGCCCTCGCGCGCCGCCTCCAGGGCCAATGTCTCGGCCTGGGCCAACATCAGGGCCGCGGCTCGTTCGAGAATGGCGGCGCGCTCGTGAACCGACAGCCATCTGTGCCGCTCAGCCAGCAGCGCGTGTGCGGCGGCGAGCGCGTGGTCGACGTGGACCTCATCGCACGTGCTCACGGTGGCAATGGCGCTGCCGTCGTAGGGCGCATTGACCGTCGATCGCGTCGCCTCGGCGCGATCGGATTCGAGGGCCAATGGAAAGTGATTCGGAAAAAGCTCTGGCGTGCTCACAATCGCCTCCGATCATGCATCTGGTTACAGTACAAGGTCTCGCAGCGTTTGCCGCACAATGTCGAGCACGCCATCGCGGGCATCGCCATAGAGAAAGAAATGCCCGCCGGGAAAGAGATGGCGCGTGATCGGCTGCTCGACAAAATGGCGCCAACCGTCGAGATCGTCAGCAGTAATGCTGCCGTCTTGCCGGCCACCGAGGACCGTTGTCGGACAGTTTACCTCGGCCTGTGGTTGTGGCTGGTAGTCGCGGAGGGCGCGGTAGTCTGCCCGCAGCGGTTTGACGATCAGCTCTCGGAGTTCCGCGTCGGCGAGTACCGCTTGGGGAATCCCCCCGAGTTGGGCGATTCGATCAATCAGCGCGTTATCATCCAGGGAATCGACCTCCAGCGCCCGCTGAGATGGCCACCCCGGCGGCCGCGCGCCGGCAATGAATAGATGCGCCGGGCCACGGCCGCGGGCCTGCAAATAGCGCGCGGTTTCAAAGGCGACCAGGGCGCCAAAACTATGGCCAAAGAATGCCACCGGCATAGAAGGATCGCCGCCAAGAAGGCACGGTCCAATGCGGTCGACCAGATCGCCCACCGCGGTGAGCGGCTCCTCGCGCAGACGGTTTTCTCGACCGGGCGGCTGCACCGCCCACACAGTGCAATCGGCCGCTAACTCGTTGGCCCAGCGGCGGTAGTACGAGGCCGCGCCACCGGCAGGCGGGAAGCAGACCAAGCGGATGCGGGCTGCGGGATTCGGCACGCGAAACGGAAACCATTTGGCTGTATCTGTGTTCATCTAACGACCTCGGTGCATGGCAACTATCGTATCAAATCATGTACGCGCGGGCTCAATCATCAAGGTCTCGACCCCCAGCGGCTGCTGACGCACCGTCATCACCCGGGTTCCCGGCCGTCTGCCGCTGCGCACTGGCGAGACCGCAAAGCCGGCGCTCGCTATCCGACGATGGGCGGCTTCGATATCTGAGACTTGGTAGGAAATCCCCCAGAGCCGATCGGCCCGCGTCGGCGGACCATCGTCGCGCAAGCGCGCGGCCACTTCGATGGTGACTTTGCCGATTCGAAACATAAGTAGATGGACGCCCCAATCGTCGATTTGCCGCTCCAATGCCAATCGCAGGCCCAATTTGTCGCGGTACAGGGTGCGCGCAGCCTCGATGTCGGCAGTCTCGATCACGACATGGTCGACCGCGGTGACAGAGCTCGTTGGCTCCACACCTTCACAAACGGTCGATTGCGGCAAAATGCGTGATGCCGCCATGCCGGGCGGTTTTTGATACTCGACAGCAAACAGGCCAATGCCGCGCGCGGGCTCTGCGGGCAGGGACACCGAGCGCCAGTGGCGGCGAACCGGGCCAGGCGCTGTCGCCTCGTGGTCTGCTCCATGGTCCAGGGCTCGTTCTGGGTCGCCGAAACAGCCGTCGCCATAGCCGTCTTTTACCGGCCCTGGTGACAGATCGTTTTCAGCAAACCACTTGTGGCAGGCATCGGCGTCGTCGGTGGCAAAGGCAAGAGACAGCATGCCGCGTCGGCCCGCAGCCCAATAGGCGTTCAGGGAGTCTGCCGTAGGCCCGGGCCCGATGGGGGCCAAGAGCTCAATGAAGGTATTGGCAAGTTGAAACACCACATTCCCAGAACCCAGGGGACCGTGATCACCGCGCCATGAAGGCATGAGGCCCAACAGATCGCGACATGCGGTCTCGGCCGGCTCCAGCTCTTGTACTCCGATGATAAGGTGGTCGAGCGAACGCAGCATAGGGCCACTGTGCCATGCTTTCTTTGGCTCTGTGGGTGCCGGCCGCAAGAAAAAAGCCGACGACTGCACGCGCAGCCGACGGCTTGAGAATTCTCGGCTATCGGCGGAGTGGGACGAACCCGCCGCCAATATCGGGCTATGACTGGTTAAACAGCGTCACATTGGTTGTGAGACACAAGCGATACAAGGCGGATTCGAGGAGCCCGCGGAGCGTACGCAGTACGTGAGCAGGCACCGCAGAATCCAACGCACCGGAGCGAAGCTCCGACAGTAGCGCGCCGTGGATCGCAATCAAGGTGGCCTGTTTAGAAGCCGCCCATGCCCGGGGCCCCCCCACCGGCGGCGGCAGCCGGGGCGTCGTCGTCGCTCTTGGGCTTCTCGGCCACCAGCGCTTCGGTGGTCAGCATTAGACCGGCAACCGAGGACGCGTTCTGCAGCGCCGAGCGCACCACTTTGGTGGGATCGATGACGCCGGCCTCGACCAGGTCTTCGTACTCGAGTTTGGCCGCGTTGTAGCCGAAGTTACCCGAACCTTCCTTGACCTTGGACACCACGATGGAGCCGTCGACGCCGGCATTGGTGGTGATTTGGCGCAGGGGCTCTTCCAGGGCCCGGCGGACGATGTTGACGCCAAAGCGGCGATCGTCGTCAAACGTCAGCTTGTCGAGACGCGAGATCGAGCGGATGAGGGCCACGCCGCCGCCGGGGACAATGCCCTCTTCCACCGCAGCGCGGGTGGCGTGCATGGCGTCTTCTACGCGCGCTTTCTTTTCCTTCATCTCGACTTCGGTGGCCGCACCGACGCGAATCACGGCAACGCCGCCGACCAACTTGGCCAGGCGCTCTTGCAGTTTCTCGCGGTCGTAGTCGCTGGAGGTCTCTTCGACTTCGCGGCGAATTTGTTTGACGCGGGCATCGATCTTGTCGCTGCTACCGGCGCCCTCGACCACGGTGGTGTCCTCTTTGGTGATGACCACGCGCTTGGCAGTGCCCAGATCGTTAACGTCGAGATTCTCGAGCTTGAGGCCCAAGTCCTCGGTCACGGCCTGGCCGTTGGTCAGGATGGCGAGGTCGGTGAGCATGGCTTTGCGGCGATCGCCGAAGCCGGGGGCTTTGACGGCGCTCACCTGCAGGGTGCCGCGCAGTTTGTTCACCACGAGGGTGGCAAGGGCTTCGCCCTCAATGTCCTCGGCCACGATGAGGAGCGGACGACCCGACTTGGCAACCTGCTCAAGAACCGGGAGCAGGTCTTTCATGTTCGAGATTTTCTTCTCGTGGATCAAGATGAGAGGGTCGTTGAGCACGCACTCCATCCGATCGGGATCGGTGACAAAGTACGGGGACAGATAGCCGCGATCGAACTGCATGCCCTCGACCACGTCGAGTTCGCTGTGCAGGGTCTTGGCCTCTTCCACAGTGATGACGCCCTCTTTGCCCACTTTTTCCATGGCCTCGGCGATCATGTCACCAATGGTGTTGTCGCCGTTGGCGCTGATGGTGCCGACCTGGGCGATGTCTTTTTTGCCCTTGGTCTGGACCGACATGCCTTTGAGCTCGTCCACAACCTCGGTGACGGCGGCGTCAATGCCGCGCTTGAGGTCCATGGGGTTGACCCCGGCGGCGACCAATTTGGCACCTTCGGTGAAAATGGCCTGCGCGAGCACGGTGGCGGTGGTGGTGCCGTCGCCGGCGATGTCGGAGGTCTTGGATGCGACCTCTTTCATCATCTGCGCGCCCATATTCTGTAATTTGCTCTCGACTTCGACCTCTTTGGCCACGGTGACGCCGTCTTTGGTCACCGTCGGGGCGCCCCAAGATTTCTCGATGACGACATTGCGACCGCGGGGCCCGAGGGTCACTTTGACCGCGTTGGCAAGAAGGTTGAGGCCCTGCGCAATTTCGGCACGAGCCTGAGCTGAAAAGACAATTTCCTTAGCTGCCATGTATATTTGCTCCCTGTTAAACCTGGTTGCGAAACCTGTATATCGTTGAAAATCGTGCGTTGTGGGTAAAGACGTATGCTGGAGATACGTGCACCACGAGATACGTGTACTGGGAAAATTCGTACTGCGTCGGTTGCGACAGCGGTGATTACGAGATGATGGCGAGGATGTCGTCTTCGCGCATGATCAAGTGTTCGCCGCCGTCGATCTTGACTTCGGTTCCGCTGTACTTGGAGAACAGGACCTTGTCGCCTTCTTTGACCTCGACGGGCACGACCTTGCCGTCTTTGTCACGCTTGCCCGCGCCGACGGCAATGACTTTGCCGCGAATCGGCTTTTCTTTGGCAGTATCGGGGATGAAGAGGCCGCCAGCGGTTTTCGTTTCTTCGGTGAGGCGTTCGACAATGATGCGATCGTGCAAAGGACGGATTTTCATGGTGTTCCACTCCTGGAATTCAAAAAAATGCAAAGAGATGCTGGGGCGACTGGACGTCGCCCGGTAGTTCATGTCGATATCCATAGCCATCTCCTTCGCGTTTGGCAACCCCAGGGGTGAGAGTGCTAAATTTTTTCGAAAAGCGTCACAATTCCAGCACCATAGCAACCGCACTGCCACTACCCCTGGGACTCTACCCCCCACCCCAGACCAAGGTTTCATTTCTCACTCTGGTCACACACGCGCTCCACATGGACCGTAGACAGACCACAGACGCAAATAACGCGACGCGTTGCTGACCCCAGACCTCCCACCTGCGAGAGACTCCCATGAACGACGACCTACTTGCTTGGCGAGAACACTTCCCCGCCCTCGATGAGTGCCTGTATCTCATTTCGCATTCGCTCGGGTGCATGCCAGCACCGGCCGCCGAGCAGCTGGGTGCGTTCCTCGACCTCTGGTACAGTAAGTCGGTGGCGGCGTGGGAGGACTGGCTCCCGGAAATCGATCAGGTGGGCAATCGCATCGCGCGTCTTCTCAGCGCCCCCGAGGGCACAGTGGTAATGCACGCCAATGTGTCCATGGTCCAGGCCGTTATCGCCTCTTGCTTTGAATTTACCCCAGCACGCAATAAAGTCGTCTACACCGATATTGAGTTTCCGTCGGTATCTTATATTTGGCAAGCGGAGCAGCGGCGCGGCGCCCAGATTCATCTGGTCCGTTCGGACGATGGTGTCACCGTCGATGTGGAGCAATTCTGCGCCGCCATTGACGAGCACACCGCCGTCGTTCCCATCTCGCACGCAATCTACGGCTCGGCGGCCTTGGTCGATGTCAAGCGCATCTGCCGCAAGGCGGCCCAAGTGGGCGCGCACGTGATCGTCGATTGTTATCAGACGATCGGCACAGTTCCCATCGACATCGTCGATATCGGGGCGTCGTTCGCCTGTGGCGGCGTATTAAAATACTTATGCGGCGGACCTGGGGCCGCATTTCTCTACGTGCGCGAAGACCTCATCCCGACATTCGAGCCCCGGGTGACCGGTTGGTTTGCCAATGAGGCGCCGTTTTCCTTTGCCATGCCAACGCAGAGCTACGCCGAAGGCATTTGGCGGTATATGGGCGGCACCCCGGCAGTGGCCCCGCTTTATCAGGCCCGCGCCGGCCTCGACATCATCGGTCAAATCGGGGTGCACAGCATTCGGCAAAAGAGTCAACGCCAGACCCAGCGCATCATCGAGCTGGTCGAAGAACGCGGTTTCAAGCTCAAGACCCCCAAGAACCCAGCCGAACGCGCCGGTTCAGTGGTCTTTGACTTCGGCGGTGCGGCCCATGTCACTAGAGAACTCAACGAAAACCGCTTCTACTGTGATTTCCGCCCTGGCGCCGGCATCCGCATCGCGCCGCATTTTTATAACTCCGACGCGGAAATTGAGCGCTTCTTTCAGGGCATCGACTATATCCGCCGGACATAGTCCGTGCGGCATAGTCCATTCATTAGGCACGATTCAATATGGGATATACAAACACAAACGTGGTACCAAAGAGCGCCGTGGTCACGGGTGCCGGCAGTGGCCTCGGTCGCGCGCTGGCACTTGAGCTCGCCAGCCGCGGTGCTCATCTCGTCTTGGCCGACGTCGACGAAATCGGCGCCTCGCATACGGCAGACATCATCGACAGCCAGGGCGGCACAGCCCACGTCGTCCATTGCGACGTCCGCCTCGTCGACCAGGTGGAAGAGCTGGCAGATCGCGCCGAAGAGCTCTTGGGCGCCGTCGACTTTGTCGCCAACAATGCCGGCGTCGCTGCTGGTGGCCGCTTTGAGTCGCTGTCGCTCAAGGATTGGCACCATGTCATCGACGTCAACTTATGGGGCGTCATCCACGGTTGCCGCGCGTTCGCCCCGCGCATGAAGGCGCGCGGACATGGCTACATTCTCAACGTCGCCTCGGCCGCGGGACTGGTATCCCTGCCGCGCTTGAGCCCGTACAACGTGAGCAAAGCCGGCGTGGTGGCCCTCAGCGAAACCCTGCACGGCGAGCTCGCATCTCATGGGGTACGGGTAAGCGCGCTCTGTCCCACATTTTTCATGACCAATATTGCCACGCGTGCCGGCGGTGACATCAGCAGGAATGATCGCGATCTCGTGAGCCGGGTTATGCGCCGATCCAAACTGCAAGCGGAGGACGTGGCCCGCTTGGCCATCGAGGGCACCCTGGCCAACCAACTCTACATTGTCCCCATGCGCGACGGCCGTGTGGTGTGGCGCATGGTGCGTATGCTGCCCGAGGCGTTCTACTATTGGCTGGCCCGGGGTTACGCGCGCCGATTCGATCGAGCATCGACACCTGGGGCGCCGACACAACAATGACGGCCTGTCTGTCGAGCTTGCCGGGATTGCAACATCGCAGCCGCACCGGCCGATTGCCCACAGCTCACGTCATTGCACCGCCATCTTCATGATGAGGTTATTGGCCTCCTGCTTGGTAAAGCCGTCGGCGCTCCCCTTGGCCACGGCTTCTAAATCAGCCTTGGCATTGTCATAATCGCCCAGCTTGAACGAGGCCACCCCGCGCTGAAACCTGGCCTCGATGTTGTCCTTGCTGATCAACTTTGCCTTTTCGATGGCCTGGGAATAGGCATCAATGGCTTGCTGCCAGTTTTTCTGCGAATCATATGCCAGACCCAAGTAGTAAAACACATCGGGCAAAAACTCGGGGTCCACGTGCATTTTCGCTTGCTCAAGCACACTGATGGCCTCATCGAGCAAATCCCAGCGCAGATAGAGCTGGCCCAGACTGATGAACGATTCGCCCCATTGCGGATTCATCACGGCTGAACGCGACCACAATTGCGCCGCTCGCTCCGGCTCTTCGGCCTCGTCGTGAATTCTGCCCAAGAACCAATAGGCCCGGTATAGGCGCGGCTCCAATTCGATGGCTTTTTCCAAGTACGAGGCCGCCATCGATTTGTTGTTCGACTCGTAGAGCGCAATGCCGAACAGCATCTGATACATGGACTCGTCTTTTTTGTACTTCACCGCCTCGCCCAACGCTTCAGAGGCTTTTTGAAAATCCTTCTGATCGACGTAGGCGTAGCCCAGGTAGTACCAGGCGGCGTGGTTCTCGGGATAAATGCGCGCCGCTTTATCAAAATGATCGATGGCTTTTCCCACAGCGCCCTTCTGAAACGCCAGCGCTCCCACATCCATCTCTTCTAACGACATGAAGAGCTGCTCATTGGGGCAGGCCGACAGGACAGACACGAAAAACAGTGCACAAACGAGCTTGTGGAAATACATCACCACCTCATTATCTAACAAAAAACCCAGCTGCCGTATACGGATACGGGGCTGGGTTGAGCAATGGCGCCGAATGCCGCGCTAAACAGGTTATCAGCCGCCGGAGGCGCGGAAATTAAAGGGATAGCGCACCTGCACCAAACCTGCGCCCTTGGGTTTGGGGAACTTAATGGTCTGAATGACGCTGGCGACGCAGCTGGACACCTCGTTATTGATGCCGCTGGCCTTGGAGTTGAGCACCACGCCTTGGGGGCTGATTTGGAATTGGCTCACCACCGTGCCGGCGAGATCTTGTTTCACAAGTAGTTGCTTCTCGTAGCAGTAGCGAATGCTGGGTAGCTTTTGCCGGATGTAGCGACGAATGATGTTTTTGTCGAGGTCGCCCGTCACAGCGGCGTTGCCGATGCGCACCTCAGGAGCCACGGCACGACGTCCCTTGACGCCGCCACGCCCCGAACCAGTGCCGTAACCGGTACCAGTGCCCGAACCATGGCCAATCGTGCCGTAACGGCCAGTACCAATGGTGCCCATACCGCTGCCGCCGCCGCCAGCGCCAAAGCCCGAACGACCAAAGCCAAAGCCACCAGCCATCTCGCCGGCCTCATTACCCATGAGTCCGCCATAGACGTTGGCGTCATCTAGGCCCGTGGAGAAATCGCCGGTCCCCGTGAGGGCGGCAAAGGCCCCGCCTTGCGACATCTTGATCGCGCCGAGAAAGCCGGCATTCCGCGCTTGCTCCACCGCTTGTTCGCGAGCGAGTTGCGGATCGCCGCCGAGATTCTTCATGGCATACTGCCCGGCCTTGCGGTCGGAATCCTCTTTACCCATCTTGCCCGAATCCAGGGCCATGGCCGTGCCAGTGCCACCCGAATTCTGCGCGCCGTCGGTCTCCGGTTCCTCTTCTTGCAGTGGATCTTCCTGGGCTTTGGATTGAAAGCGGGTCAGGCGATCGTTGTTGTTACGCAAGTCCAAATCGAGAGAACGCGGGCTGGGTGGAATGTTGAAGAGAAGGAGCAAAAAGCCGAGATGGACCACGGCCGATCCACCCAAGAATGCCAACAGGCGGCTCTCGAGCGATGCAAAGAGCGGCGCGGCCTGTCGCTTGGGCTTTGGAACCGCAGTGATGAGAAAGACATTCTTGCCCACTGTGATGCGATATCGTCCCTTTGCCGGTACCGAGGCCTGCATCGCGCCCTGTACGTTCCCCGACGGTATCGCCTGGCCCTGAGACTGCAATTGGTTGAGCGGAACAGATTGCCCGTCGACGGTGAGTTCGCCCTCCATGTCGGGCATATAATGTACGGCGAATTCCCCGCCCACCGGGCTCACCAAGGGAAACGATTCCACCGGCAGGCCGCCGGCGGGAAATTCAATGCCAGACGCGGTGCCAATACGGAAATAGGGCGATACTTGCTCGTTGCGCAGACGCACGAGTCCCCACGTCATCGCCACCAGACCGAGCAGACCACCGCCAAAGGCCGTCCAATCATAGGCCAAACTCAGACGCTTGGGCCGGTATTCAAAGGCCGGTCGGTTGAGTTCATGCACCCAGATATGGGATTGCTCTTTGTTGAACTCGGCATTGTGGATGCCGGCCCGGAATGCCACCACCGACATGAGCAGCATGACGGCGCCAATGGCGAAGAGCGCGTAGGTAATCGGCGTGATTTTGCCGCTCTTGGGGTTCAGGAGATGCTTGACCCCAACCACGGAATCCCCGAGCATCGCGGCAACCTCGATAGCGCGGGCATCTCCGGCATCGTCCACCGTGCCCTTGCCGAACATGGGCGTTGCCACCGCCGGATTGCTCCCGGCCGCTGCGGGCGCCATGACTGCTGGCGCCGCTGCCGCTGCAGAAGCAGCCGGTGCTGTTGCCGCTGGGCCTGCCCCACGCACTGCTGGGTTAGCTCCCGCGGTGCCCGACATCGGGGTTCGTGCCCCCGGTGCCCCTGGCACCCCGGACCGTGGAGGTGCCCCACCTCGACCGGCAGGTGCCGGTGAACGCAATGGCGTCCGCGGCGATGCCCCCGGGCGTGGCGTGGCCGCGCCGGGGGCCCGCGGGCTGAGCGCCGACTGTCGCCCGGTGCCCATCTGCCCCGGCCGCGGGCTCATGGCCCGGCGCTTGCCGGGTCCGCCGGTATCGAGCACGCGCGTCGGTGCCTCTTCGTCGCCAGCACCTTGGCCGCCGATATCCACTTCGAGACGCGTATTGCCCACCATGACCTTATCGCCAGATTGCAGCCGGGCCTTGTTGACCTTCTGCCCGTTGACATAGGTACCCTTGGTAGAGCCCAGGTCGATGATGCTCACATCACCGAGGCCAGTGACCTCGATGACCGCGTGCATGCGACTCACCGAGTCGTCATCGAGACGCAGATGGGAAGACGACAGCTTGCCGATCTTGATGACGGGCAGGCTCAGCGTCTCCTGGCGGACTAAAGAGTCGCCTTTGAAGATGCGAAACGTGATGGGTACTTTGGCTCCTGCCATATCTGCATGCTCCGATGGGTTGGTGTCGGAGGTAATCGCTGCATTTGGTTCGAACCTCAGTACCGTGAGCGGTTGCTTACCGACATGGGACCATCATGTATGGGGCCCCTTCGGGATAGCGCTCGCTGTCAGGGCGAGGATGACCAGTTACAGGTCTTCTGCCGACTTGAGAATCTCTTTAATAAAATCTCTGCGAATACGAATCAGACTCGAATGGCTGGCAAAGCTGCGCACATCGACGACATCGCCGTCGGGGCTGAGCAGATCGCCCTCGATATTGTCACCCGAGAAATCGTAGGTCTTGATCTTCTGTGGCTGCTGAGCAGCTCCTTCTTCCTGGGCGAATGCGCTCGAAACCAGGCCTCCCAATCCGATACTGGCAACCGCTAACGCGGCGATCATTTTGGCACGCAACATCGTTGACCTCTCATTTATTCGACATGGCTGTCGTTGCTGGCGTGGCCATTGGCGCATCTCGTTACATTCCGACAACGGTCACGCATGGTGGTTCCTAAAAATTTACTTCGATCAGCTCGCGGCCGATGCGGCGATGATTTCCTCAAGCTGTTTGATGATCTTATTGCAGTCGGCCATGTTGTCCTGGGCCTCGCGCTTGCCGGATTCACTGGCATTGGGGTTGGACACGTACTTCTGAAAGTACTCGCGCGCGGTCTGATAGGCCTGCTTGGACTCGGATAGCTCGGTCACCCGATTGGCGCGAAAATCTTTGTACAGGACGCCGAGGTTGAAGTAGGCCTCGGGGCGACTGGAGTCGAGATCGATCGCCTTTTGATAGCTGCTCTCGGCGGCGTCAAAATCGCCCATGCCGCGCTTGGCGATGCCGTAGCCCAAGTGCGCGTCGTAGCTAGCGGGATCGAGCTGGATGGCATTTTGGAATTGCTGCTCGGCCTCGTCGTATTTGCGGAATCCCAAGGTGATATTGCCGACGTTCAATCGGGCCTCGACAAAGGAGCCGTCGAGCTCAACCGCGCGCAAAAAGTTGGCCAGGGCTTCGCCCTGATTGTTGCGCGCCATCTGCAATAGCCCCCTGGCGTTGTACAGCGGGGCGTAGTTCTTATCGCGCTTGGCGCCCTCGTCGAGCAGGAGTTTGGCCAAATCCAACCGGTTGGGATTGCGCCGATAGCCCTCGAGGTAGAGCAGCCCGTAGAGAACGTAGGTCTTGACCTGCTCGCTATCGACGGCGAGCGAACTCGATAGGTGAAGGCGCGCCTTGGCTTCGATCTCGTTCCACGCCTTGCGCTTGCCGGTGCGGCGCATCTCAAGGATGTGCAGCCAGGCCAAGTTATTGTGGGCGGCCACGATCTTGCTGTCCGCTTTGACCGCGCCCTCCCACTGATTGCGCGCCTTGTCTACCTGACCCTTGCGAAAGTAGATCTCGCCGAGGTTGGACATCGACAGCGCGTGCTCGCGGTTTTTGTCCAGCACCCGCTGATAGGCCGAGAAGGCC
>JAAUYH010087699.1_pt1 | contig 38942 bp, 29 predicted proteins | sample 7278061 | NCBI WGS metagenome assembly JAAUYH01 (sample SAMN14350203, study PRJNA611818) | marine sediment metagenome | isolation source: surface marine sediment (0.6m) | place: French Polynesia: Moorea | collected 2018-08
AATTGAACTGCACAATTATCGACAACCATTCGAGTTCAGTAATGAATTATAGTGGTCTAGAATCCGTTTGAGTCAGGCGATCAGGCTATTCCCGTATGCACCCAATCTAGCTTTTGGCGAGGGAACCTCTAACCCCAGCTAGAAGTCTACATGTCGAATTGTTTTTCTACTGGCCGAGTACTTAATCGAAGTTTATCAGTCGAGCAGTTTAGCCATTTCCCATGCACCTACTGCACAGTACAATACCGGTATAGTAAAAGGTAAAATGGAGCAAAAGGTACTGGAAGGTAAAAAAACAGTCTCTGGCTCCTACAGTAATATTTTTACAGTAACATGGGAGCATTAGGTTTTTCAGATAGTAATTTATCCTTAGGAATGTAACGTTCTGTAGAATCTTCGCTATATATGTTACATGGCGTTAGTTTTCTGTACCGAGTGGAACATGATTACGGCCAAGAACAAGTTCGTATTTGAGAAATTAAGAAATTGGTTTGGGGAGGTAGCGATTGAAATCACTATGCATCGAAATATACAGACGGAAAGTACAACCTCGCAGCAAAAAAGTGTCATTCGCTGTGTTTAATGTACAACCCAAACGGGATGTGGCGTGTAGCAGCGGGTCGATGGATCAATCTCCCTCTACACAGTAGTGTGTTTGCAGGTGGACGGCCAACAACTCACCAAAGAGCGGAAATCGAAAGGGAACGGCCCCTAGGCTTTCACCTGGTTCAGGTGCACGGCGTGCATCCTGACGTGGTCGACAGAGTAAACCCAGAACGGGAGGCTTCAAAATGGAATCTTTGAAGTAAACAAACGGCATATTTTGTTCTTGTTGATAATTTGTTATCTTACTACTATGGAGGTTTACGCTATAAAAGGAGATTACATGGAAGATTACTTACACCATACCTATTTCGGTACACTAAACCTTCTCTGGTTATATTAATCTTTAAGAAAAGCATAGGAGACACTTCAGAGTTAGAGAACGACGTATGGTGTAGCGTGAAGTGTAACGATTTCATCATCTTCTATTGTACATACCTGCAGAATCGAATGCAAACAGCTAATAGGCAGTCAAAAACCAGGGACAAACCACGCCGTGAGAAAATATATTTTCTTAGTTCGCTTTTCACGGGAGTTTTCTTTGAAATAGCATAACAGACAGGTAGCATAACAAAACGAATACATAAGAAACGATAGTACCATACCAAACTCGCAAAACGGAAATATGTTAGCATAACAGACACATGCTCGCATAACAGACAGATAGAATTTTGTATCTAACAGGTAGTGAATCGGACCTATTCAGGCAGATGTGCTGTGACATCCTGGATTGCTGCTCGAGCTGAAGCACCAGACAATAACAAAAAATACCATCGCAAGCGGTGGACCAGTTATCTGCAATATTCCGAGATCAGTCACTAGCGGGCAACAGAAAGAAAGCGAGTGATTACTGCCGAAATCGAAATTCGTCCTTGCAGAAATTCAAGGCTATGACTTGTTCTGGGCGGAGAGAGCTGAGTGGAGATTAGCTAGAAACACTTTTATGAGTGAAGAATTTGGGAGGATGCGCTCAGCAGGTATCAAGGTTACACGATCACTACTACAAAAAGCTGGTATAGATTTCCTATCAAATCCTCAGCATCTGGGAATATCAGCGGTTCAGGCAGAAATGCTTGTAACCAAATACTTCATGCAAGATATTTGCATGAATACCAGGATTGTTGTTCGACCTCAAAGTGGACATCGATAAAGACTTGCAGTGTAGGCGAATGATATGGCCAAGGTGTAGCACACATCTAAGACAGATAAATTATTTGTTTGGAAGAGCTCTTGACGAAGATTTGGTGTTCAACTTAGATTATATGCATTTTGTATTGGATTGGGACAATGAGAAGGCATTTGAAATATTGGGTAAAAGCAAAAGGAATTATGCTGAGGTTTCGAATGGTTCGAAAAAGTTTACGGTTGCGACATTTGTGAGTGAAAGAGCAAAAGCACGAATTGAATCTGTCTTCATGATATTCAAGAACCCAAACGGAAGTTATCCGATCGCCGGAGTTCCTTACGAACCACAGTTTGTAGAGGAAAGAAGAGATGGATGGACAGTAGTGTGTTCGGTGAAGTGTTGAAAGAAGATAGATTAGATACCCATGACGAGAAAGATCATTTAACATTAAAGATACTATGCGGTGAAAAGGATTGGCAAAGCAAAAAATCAGTCTGTTTTGTTGTTGACATAGATTAAAATCGTAGAGTTTGGTGGTTTCATGCAAAATCTCTTATGAAAAATCAAGATATAAAACAGTACCACTTTCAAATTGGAGATGAACGATTTAATTACTACTAATAGCTTATGAACTTTTATGTTTTTCGGACAACGACGCAACTGTATGAATATTTCAATACTTTTCAAAAGAATGAAGTACAAATTTCGAAGCTACATACAAGTCAGACCGAAACACAAAAGTAACAGCTGAATTTTTTTATATTGAGAAGAAAAATTCAAAAATACTGTCGAAAATATTGTTTTCATGTTAATTAAGTAGTATTGTTGTATAATTGATAGAATACGAGAGTAATTATGTGATTGATTGATTTTCAGCTACACATTAAATATGATTCCATCCGTAAACAGAGTATATTTTTATAGAATTCAGAGCTGTATTCAAAAAACTATCACCCATATTTTTCAGAGAGCAAGAGCTACAAAATTTTCTGTACAATTAGTAGAAATCATGATGAATTTTAGGTCTTCAAGAGTCTAAAATCAAAATTATAGAAGTTCGTATTCAATTTCTTTATGGCTCAGTACGTAAGTTTTAATTTTTCCCTTATCAAAATCGGAAACACATTTACTCACGACTATTAGTTGAAATTCGAAAACACGAAAACTTATTGCCAAGCTATAGACCATTAAATTTCACGTCATAGAATTGAATTGGAAAATTTTGTAAGAGTTAAAAGTTTTTAATTTTTAGTTTCAGAAATTACTCGCTTTTTTGCTTCAGAAACGCCAAATTATATAGAAAATTGGGATTACGAAGCATACCTAAATATCGATTTCATGCTTCAAAAACATGTTACTGACATGAACCGCTTTCATGATCATAAAACTGAGAATTAGCATCTTGCAGTTCTCTTCCTCAAGTGTAATCAAAGTATTTCTTTCTGTTTCAGGAGCAGAGCGTTACATACAAATTCAAACGATAGATATTTGAGGCGTCAAATGCCATCATTGTGACAATTTAAAAATAAAGAAGTTTACAAATATTTAAAATTTGTTGTTCGCGAGACGTAGACACATTCGGTTAAACCGAATGAAAGTTAAACTTGTCTTCGAAAGTATTTCTGTTTTATTTCATTTGGCTTCGAAACGAAGGGCTTGCTGAATTGTGAAGATCTCACTGGTGTTACAGTAATATTATAATCAGCCAGCCATGTATCGCTAGTTCTGTTGCGATTAAAACTGATGTATTTTAAATAGAGTAATCTAGCCTAACTACAATTATATCATGTCTCCATTGTTTGTTGTATTGCACATATTCCGGGGCTGAACGTGATTCATTTGAAGGATGAACTCATTTTGGCCAGAAAACTTGTGCAAAAGTATTCATTTGAGCATTGGATTTTCCACATTCCTTAATTTGGCTGAAATATATCAATTATATGCGATTGGCGCTTGCATTTGATCGCACAAATACAATGCAGCTTTCAAATATTTTTGATTCAGCAGGAACAATTAACGTGACTCCGTAGTTGATCTATAGATCCTTGTTGCTAGTCGTTTTACTTGTAAATCATTGTAGCGAGGGCAAGAACAAAAAGAAAACTTAATCTCCGTATTTACTGGATTGCAGGACATTCAAGAATATTTAGCAAATTATCTTAATCTCTTTGCATGAGTTGATTTAGTTCTTCTACATATCGTACAATTTTTGAAACTCACGCACAATGTTCAATCATTATTCAAATAAATATTTCGGATAACTCCAAATACTGCAGGAAAATATCGATCTGTGATAATCTTCGAATCAGTCTTCATTATTCTGGATTTATACATATACATATCTATTCTTCATGATTTTAAACATATCTGTGGTTCATTTCGTCATATAAAACAGTGTTCATTCTATTGGAGATATAATAAACTTTATACATCAATTCGATTGATTCAATCACTACAATGCTGCTTAACATATTTTACTCATGTAAAATCATAGTGAACTAGTAGGGAGACAGAATTAGCTTGAATTTGGACTAGTTGTTCGTTAAAAATGAAACCATTCACTCTCCCCGTCTTTGTTTTACTTTTTCATGAAAACATTGCACCAGACCACGCCTCTACATCCAATGTAGAACTGTTACAAATTGTAAAGCAAGCACGATCTGCCCGAAACCATTTTGCTTCGTTAAGAACTCTTTATGTAATAATGGTATCAATCAAGTATTTACATTGAATTGTAAATATCCCTAACCTTGAATATTTGCACTTCGAATAGCTTGCATTCTTATAAAACTCTTATTTCAATTATTCCCAATACGCGAAGAAGCAAATAAATGTTTTTTTCTAACATTTATCTATGTTTCTCCGATTCAGAAAGCGATCTAGTTCCAACATATCCACATTGTACTAATATTATTCTTGAACTATTCATCACAGAATCAGGAATGCACTGGATGTTAAAAACCACCGATTTTCAATAGGCCACAATTTGTTTCTGTTAGACTATATCAAGGTGTTCCTTCTTGCAATGCAGAGAACCATCAATGATTCATCCAACGATTCACGAAACATAGATATATACAAATACATTTCCATATATGTATTTATGTGTGTAGCTTCGTTACTTGGTCTTCATCTTGTAGCCAATTGACCAAAAGAATTGTATGTGAAGATTTAGAACTGTATTTTGTAATTAGAAAGCAATGCAAAACTATATACCATTTATGTTTCATTCCTCGCAAAAATTTGAGAGTAGTCAAAAAATTTACGAGTAATCTATCGAAAGATCTAATTCGATTGAATAAAGATTTTTCGATCAAGCCAAAATTTGTAAAAATGGAAATACTGACGTACATGTAGTGTGTTGAAATAATATAATACCCTAGAAATTTCGTCGGTGCCCAGTATTTTACAAATCCAGTCAATCTATTAGTACTAAAAAATAAATAAATATTAGTGGCAAACCCATTGTCATCCGCAGGAAGAAGTGGTACAAAGTGTGAACAAAAGGTGGAAAACAAGCTTCGGAGGAGATTGAAAACACAATATTGGGTTTAACGGATGTTTGTGTACGGCAGCATGTAATCGAGAAGCATTGCAGTATGCAGCGGTCAACTGTATCCAATATTATTCGTAGAAGAAAAGACCGCAACAATGAACATTAGGCAATAAGAGGACAGAAACAGAAATCATCGGCACGATGTATTTGTGCATTGCTGAAATGAATGAAGGAGAATCTTCTTAGGCCTTCACGTGTCATAACTGAAAAATTTAATTAATTCATATCAATACCGGTCAACATTTCAACAGTACATAGAGTTCGAACAGAGAACAAAATCAAGAACTAAATAGCTGTATGTAAGCCGTACCTAACACGCAACTATCAAAAATGAATAATGCAAGGGCATTGCATCATCAATCTCGGAATGAAGAGAAGTGGGACACTGTATTGTTTGGCGACGAAACATCAGTGACAGTAAGTTCGTAGATGCAGCACAAAACAGTTTGGCGATTTCTGGGAAACATTCCAATACTTCTCATATTTTTCCCAGTTTCAAATCGGATGTCTGTTTGGGCTGCATTCTCTAGTCGTGTACGCACACCATCGGTTCTCATTGATGGGACGCTAAACACGAAAAAAACCTAAAGCTATCTTGGGAGCATATGCTATTGCGTTTTCTGTACAGCACTGCGGAAGCAGGGAAAACGTGGTGTATCAGCTAGAAATTTGTGGTCCACGTCGAGCTAACTCTATTGTAGCGTACATGGAAGCAAAACGTATCAATCGCATGAAGTAGTCGTCGCAAAGCCCGGATTTGAATCCGATTGAGAATGCACGAGCTATTTTGAAGAAGCGATTACGTGCATGTCCTACGTATCCCACGAACACTACAGATTTGCTCAGCTTACTGCAAAGTGAGTGGATTTCCATACCGGATCATTGTTTTGTGAGACTAGTACGTTCTACACCTACTAGAGTTAGTCTTGTGGATTTGAAAAGGGGTAAGTCTACAAAGTATTACCACCACTTGAAATTTATGAAATTACAATTAAAATTCAATGTTGTGCTGGGATAGAATCTTAGCAGTCACTCATCCAGTTGAAAAATATTATATTATTTTACGTACTTCCTGTAGACAAGGCAGCGTGTGTTGTATTATTCTTCGAACGATATGAAGCAAACCGAATTCAGAGCGCGTTCCAAAAACATATAAATTTAATCGTCTAACTCGCAGAAGAATACTGAAAATTCACTTATACGATCAATTCAACAAATTTTGGCAAAAATGAGATTGACGAAGAGGCACGAAAATTTTTGATATGCCATTCGAAATAAAAAATGATCTGTATGCATTTATGCAAAAAAGTAGTTTGGGTAGAGTAGCTGTGCGTATTTTCTCGACTTCTCCAAATCGAGGCTACTACAATTATTAATATAGGTTTGTTTCATAATTTTTCTACAATCAAGAAATCATATTTACGGTTCATTTTACGAGAACAAGTATGAAGATGCAACGATCCTTCAATATATGCAGAATATGTAATTGATTGAGAACTTTGTATTGAATCACTTAAATTTTCAACGGCCGAACTTGAGAAGCAGAATAAATTGCATTCAGAATATTTTTTAACACCTGTATACAAAAAACACGAAGAGAAAGGTGTACAAGATCTAGAAATGTCCATTGTACTTGCACTCCCTATATACTTCACTAATCTTTGGGTAAAACCGAATCTTGAATGTGACGTCAAATACAACTAGCTACTTCCTTATCCCTCTGATCCTTCCTAATGACACACATCTTATCGACAACTCCAACGTAAATATTATACTCAAAGTTTCTAAATTTTTACCAGAAATCCAATACCCTGTTTTGGTAATAATAGACTATCAATCAACTCAACTTTCTCCGAATATCTCTTAATGCCGTCGAATCCTCACAATCAACATTCTAAACCCTTTGCGTAGAATTATCGAGTTCATAAAACAGCCATGTAAATTTTCCATGGCGATCCTCTGGTTTCGATCTTTATAGCCACGTGATACGAATCTCGCTTCTTACAACATTTCGCCAAACATACTCCCGCACATCCATCCCTTATTATCGGTTCAACAAGATAGAAATCGTATTTCGTAAGGAACTACGGCGATCAGATAACTTCCGTTTAGCTTCTTGAACATTACAAACATTAATTCAATCGTGCTTTCCTTTATTTCTATGTAACGCTATTTTTGATGAAGGATCAGATGATTATAGCCCGTGTATAGTATCGCCCATAAGAACAGAAGCTTACGTTTTTATTAAGCTATGTTAACATTTCTCTATCCATAAGCAGCAGTATAGATTCATTAAATTGATAATTATTGTAAACAAATTCTTTTGGCGATGGCACAGAACGATTCAGGCTTTCCTAAGCTTCTTACTTTACTTGCTTTACATACTACTGCATCGAAGTAAAAACCGATTTCTGTACGCTTCAAAACTACGAAAAATTGTTAGGAACTTACCATGTACCATATGAGGGGTAGGTTATACATGAAAAAGAATGCTCCATTTTACTTTGTGACGATAATTTGTCTTTTCTATTTCTTACTCTTAGAAGTGTGCCCAAGAAATTTAAATTTGTCTGCTATACAAATGCATATCATTAAGCTTAATGTCTTCGCAATAGGCTTAACGATCATTTTCATCAGGATATTGTTACGATTTGCCTATTTCATAAACTGCAGAATAACGGGTAATATATTGAAATCAATCCCGTATAAGTCTAAAACGGTATGCAGGGTATTACAAAAAACAATCCTGAACCAACTATATAATGCGACCCGTAACGTTACAGCATTCAGGTAAAAATTGATTTGTAGGACGCTCGAACTGATGAACCTTTCTTGGTGCTTATCATTCACAATCCAACAAGAACAGTCGCGTTGATATGCAGCCAGTTACTATAGTCTTACATATTTAAACCTTATAGACTTGGTTCCAATGTTTAGTACTACATGAAATGAAAAGCTTTACTTGTGCTAATCAACTTTAATTGACACGAATCTATGAAACTGGATCGGTCAAGGTATTTCATTCAACTTTCATTCGACATTTTTGTTTTCTAAGTCGAGCTCTGAATCTCGATCTTCAACATTTCGCTCCACTGAAGATGCACTAAAAGCCCCAGAGATTTTTAAATGGCATGACCGTGAACTGCGTATTCTAAGCTTCACCCATAAACTTCTTAATTATCTGATTGGCGTTAGCACTATGTATGAATCGTTTTGACTGCCATTTTGCTCTATCTCAAACTAATTTAGTTTATTCATCACTATCGGCTTAATAGGATACTAATCTAGGATCTCTACACATCACTACAAATTTGACGTGTACAACATAATTATGAAGTTCCATTATGCAACTGTGTCGATACAGCACGGAAGCAGCGCTTCAACAATCCTGTAAATTTGATTTGCAACAACCAGTAAATTTTAGAACCGAAAAATAAGGATAGCTACCATATCTTAGTTTCAAAGCACTTATCATCATGCACAAGAATTTCCCCATGCTTTAAATTAAATCAATGAAGTTGACAGGATAACCACCTCACTGCCCAATTGTAGGGTACATACTGGATAATTTTATATCAATCTCTGCAATTTTGACAAACTTCTTCTAAACATTTTCAAGAAACTCTTGATAAATTTGTTCTCGGTGCGAACATTTAGATCAGTTTTTCAAGAATCAAAGTTCTTCGAAGAATAACGACAGTTCTACCTATCATTTTTTTCTTTTTTGCACTTATGCTCTTCGCAGCCCATTCAAGTAATGAAGTAACAGTTTTCATCTTCCAACCATTTTTTGCTGAACTCTGTTTCGATAGTATGTCCTAAAATATTGAACGACCAAAGCTACTTGTAGTCAAGTCGTTTTCACTGCTCACACGGCCTGTTCAAATCGAAACTTCAAAAATGCAAGTGTAAGGAGAAATTATATCTTACAAGTGTTTCACGGCAGATCTTTAAATAAAGCTCATAGCAGATTTTCCAGCACAAGTATTCTCGGACATCCATGTGTTACTTCTTGAAGCAACAATTTTTTGCGAATTCTGAATGATATCCCTAAATCTTCATCAATCTTAAACTATTAAGTACCAATTACACCAAAATGTAGATTCAACCTATTTTTCGGAATAATGAATGCTAACCTTACCGAAAGCAAGCCTACTCATAATTCAAATATTTTAATTTAGCCTGTGAATCTTAATTTTCTGTGAGAGAAGAGCTAAACCAATTATGTTACTTAGACTTTCAAAAAAATTTTAATGCAAAAAATGGGACCCATTTATTCTATAGGCACTACGCTCCATCGATTCTCCCAACAGTATAGTAGTATCGTATCAACAAGAATATGACAGAAGTCAAGAAATAATCTTAAACGATTTCTATATCCACTAATTCATTCTTGTACAACATAACTTGTTCAGTCATATCAAATTCTTCCAAACTCCACTTTTCTATCAATTTCTTGTTGACTAGAGCGAAAGATCAAGTTGAAAATAGAAATTTGAAATTTAACTCAATCTATGAAATCCGAAGTACAGGAAATGTAATTTGACTTTACTTCTTTTTTGAGACTTTCGTTTAAACAATTTATAATGATTCGACTAAAAATTTATGGATTTCTGTCATTGTACAATTTGTTCCATGGTTGATTCATTTATACAATTTTAAAAAATTGATTCCAACCATCTGATAATAAGTACATGTTTAAATCTATAAATCTGTAACGTATTGAAATGAAAATATTCCACCTCTCCCTTGATAGATAGAATAGTTTCACACCTATAGTTGGAACACCGTGTGAACAATGACTGGGCTCATGAAACAGCTAAATCTTGATATCTGCTATATTTTTCTGTACTTCATTTGTCAAATCATGTGATCCAACATTATCCGAGGCGATCATCTGGCTTTGATGTACATCGTCAGATGATACGAATCTCTCTTGCCTCAATAATTTACGATACACTCTCCTGATCATGTATGCCTTTTTATCTCTTCGATAAGAGACAACCGTAGCTAGTCAGGAACTGCAATGATCGGATGAATTGTGTTTGGGTTTTCAATATCACGAAAATATACACAACTTCGTACCTTTCTTGTTCCAGGAACAAGAGCTATAACTGTGAAATTTATGGAGATATTCCAAACTCCTGCATAATTGTAGTGCAACCAAAATTGATTGTCCTTAAGGTCGGTTTGTTCTCTCCGCATCGCAGGTGGAGATCAACTCAATATGAAGGAATCTATTGGCTATCCAAGATTGGAATTTGGTAGATCAGTATTTGATTCTGAGCGTCGGTGCACGACACTGGACTTACAGAAACCTGGGAAACAGCAAGATTATTTCCTTTCGAATTGAGAAAATTGTATTTTTCGCAGGAATTTGAATTGGTGGATCATAAATGATGAGAAACAGCATTACAGTGATCGTGAGGCAATATTAGAATAGGTAGCAAGGCGCAAAGTAAACCAGAAGAGTTTGGGGCCTCAGTTTTCACGCCTACCTAGTGGATTGCCACAAGTTCTTACTAGCTGGCTGCTAAGGAGTACAGATCGAAGACTCACGCGTCACTCTCTTCACAACCCTTTAACTAAACCGTCTTTGTAGCGCAGTTTCATACTGCGTCGCCCAGGAAGGGACGAGTGGATGTCCATTTACTCCGACTGGAACGCTTCAGCATCCGTTGTAGGAGTCCGGCAGTCGTTCTCCAACGGTCTACAAGTTTGTTACCGATTACTCTATTTAGCTACCCTGGGGGCGGCAGTCGTTCTCGGTTTCCCAGTGACTCAACAAGAACCGCTCGGCCAAGAGCCGAAAAACCCCTGGATATCACTCGTTGACTTCCACGCTTACAGGAGCTTCTACCACTGTTTTTTGCTATTGTGTGTGTGCTTCCGTCGAGGATTGCACTACAATAATTCACTCTGCTCTGAATCAAGATTTCTAATGCATTCCCATCGTTCTGATACAATACAAAATGATTTTCATCTAAGTTGAACACCAAATCTTCGTCAATATATTCTTCAAACAAATACTTCATTTTCGTAAATATTGTGCTACACATCTGCCTCAGTATACATCGACCTCAATATTCGTCCCACACTGCAAGTATCGATCGTTTCCCACTTTGAAATCAAACACAATCCTGTTGTTCATGCAGAAATCTTGCATGAAGTATTTAGTTACAAGCATTCCCGCTTGATCTAGGCGTATTCAGAGATGCTGCGGATCTCATAAGAAGTCGATACCAGCCTGCTTTGGTAGTAATCGAGTAACCTTGATACCTGCAGAGCCAGTTCCCTTAATTTCTTCACTGATAATAGTATATCTATCTATTTTTCACTCTTCTGTCTTCCTCCCACGGCGAATCATGTCCTCCGCAATGCGGGTCCGAGCAGGCCCTTTCTTCTGCGGAGTACTTACCATTTCAGTTTTCGCACTAATACCTCCTTTTCTTCTCGTTGCATGCTCGCGATCGGCGGCATAATACGCTCGAAAACAGGTCCGTCGCTTGAAATGGAATGTGCTACTTACAGAAGTATGGGTAGCATAGTACCGCCCATCCGTTATTCTATCACATTCAAATATGGTTTCGATTCCACCTAGTCTGAGTTCAGCAACATCAATCCATTCCACATCTAATTCCGAAGTATCCTCATTGCTTTAGTAAGAATTTTACTTGACCAACACGACTATTATACTGTGATGATCGAAAACACACGCGTTAAATCCTTGTAATGAGCTGAGAACAACTCAAAAACTGATGGTTTGAGCCAGCACAGTACTCACGAGTACCATGCAATCTAGGATCATCACATTTGCGCGAGATAGTACTTTCCATCAGCAAATCAAATATGTCAAACAGCCTTGCACTGCATCGCACCTCTAAGAAATTTACTTCTCCTTATTCGCATGGAGTTGGGGGAAATAGTCGAGTATGATATGATTTACAGAATTTAGGTTTCACCACGATAGATGTCAACTAAACAATAGAATTGGTTACAAAAAATAGGACAAGTACAAGATGCACGTGTATTCACGCCTTTCGCTGGTAAAATGCTTTTTCTTCGTTATTGCCGAATAAATTTCTGATGTGGCTTTGAATTTTCTAATAGCTAATTAACTTCTGACCTTTATTTGTTGTGGTTCAATCCCTCAGAAGTAATACTATTCCCTTTGCGTAAAAAATTTTTTTATTTAATCCTTCTTGCTATTCGTTTAAAGTTCTTCCGATGTCACGGAGGCAAATCGAAAATTTTCTGCAGAGTTGATCTTTCAGGTCACATTTGTTCCATTCAATGTCCTCTCTCTAGAAATCATATTAAATGCCACCATTGTGAATAGAAGGTAGTTCGAAAATACGCACCTTGCAAATTGTAGATAACGAGCTCAGCACTGTGGGAATGACCCTTTGGCTTCTCTTCCGCATTTTGGTGTCCTTCGCCATGAGGCAACAGATCAGGATGGATTCTGCATAGTAAATTATGAGTTCTGTCACTTGAAAGTTTTCCGCATCGTTTAATTTCTACAACGTTCGAGGACGCAAATTCAGTTGCTTCAACCCCAGTGTTGCTCGGTTCCGAAAACTTGAAACTCATTTTCTCTATAACAGAGTGTTCGAGAGCTGTTACATATTATATATTCCCCGCATATTCATCAACCGGATCACTTTCTGATGCATCTTCATTTAACCCTTCAAAAGATACGACATGATCTGTTAGATTCGAGTTTTTACAAATTATTTACTGTTTTGATCGCGAGCTGCGTTCGTCCAAAACTCCATTAATGCATTTTTATTTGCCTCCATATAATGTAAAGACAGATGGTGTCATAGCAGCTAAAGTCGTCAACCAAATCTCTGAGCATGAGGAATCTTTTAGATGACCCGGAATTTCTCCTATCTGAAAACCGTTAGCGATGGAAAATTTTGAAAGATTTCCACCCTTTGATGGATTCCGTAAAGAATCATCTCAACTTTACCAATTCTCACCTTTCGATTCGTACTATTAGGCTTTCTTTACATTTCAAACCTTGGAGAGAGAAATACGTTATTGAGTTTCGCTTCTAAATGTGAAACGTCACAATATTGAAGAAGCTGATTGTTCGAATTGTCATAGATGCTTTTTAGCCTCTGTTTGCATACAGATATAAATTCTTCTGTTAGATCGACAAATAATGTATTGCTCTCGAACACTAGACTGTCGCAAATTTAGCAACAAGGAAAAGAATAGAGAATAGTCGAATCAGTACTATAGAGACGACTCGCAATATGCAAGATATTGGTCATCACCCATATAGGTTTCGTGCTACGAAAAATGAAGTACAATTAGATTCATTATGGCAACTAGAAATGTTATTAAATTTCAAATTCATAGCTGGAAGCATTCTAAGTCTTGCTTCAAAGGTATACGGAGTCATAAATCCGTCACTTGCTGGTACAATTTTCCGAAAAAAATGCGAAGCATGTGCCTCTATAGGTGCAAAGACTTTTACCGTCAAATTGCTGCATTAATAACTTTGATGATACGATGCTTCGTATAGTCAAGTGCAATCATGATGTGATACTCTTAATGCGTTCGCCAGGCATTATATTTTATGCGCATAAGTATAGTGTTACACCGCAGTATGATTCAGAAGGCTCAATCGAAGTTGCACTCCCAGCAATGAAAAAGAGAGAGGCTGGATCTCAAACTTCAAACACAACCTCCGATTTCTCTTTTCAAGAAACTCGGAGGAAATCAATGGTAAATATTTCCTCCATTGTTTTTGGTCAGACTAAGAAAGGAAAATATGTGCTCTTCTCGCTGCACACTACATGTTGAACAGGACGACGGTAATTAAATCTTATGACTATAGCCCTCTTTATACTCCCAAATTTTCCAGCTATATTTCAAACGAAAACAAAGAAATTGAAGAAACGTTCCAGAAAAGTAAATCAGGAAATTTGTGTCTTTCATCTTGGATCGATGAATATATCTTCAGACCAATTGATCTGGATCAAGAATGCTCATACAGTTATGAAGAAAAATATTCATTTCATAGCCATTTTGGTAAAAAAATATCCTCTGAATGCGCTCAAACTATTATCAGACCATCAACAGCATGATACTAAGTACGTAGTAAAGAGACGCATACCAGTTGTTCCGAAAATGGTAGGACTTAGGATACCTGACAGATATAAGGAAGACAATGCCGATATTTATGATAAGTACGCTTTACTCCTTTTCAAGCCCTTCAGAAATCTTGATTTTGAAAGCATGAAGCAGAAAAGCTATAAATTTATTTTAATAATTTATAGTGAATATTTCAAGGAACATGCGTATAACAAAATCCTCGAGAATTTGCAAGAGTATTACGAAGGAAAAAGATTGATTTGGTAATTACTAAATTCGACAAACTGAGAGAGGAAGATTTAGAGGTGGAAGATTGCGACAATTACAATGAAACCGTAGAAGAAACTGTGAAATGCGAGATTGAAGAAAAACAAGGAAATTGATTAATTAGTACGTCCCGATATTATTGCCAGGCCTCTTCAGAGATGATGCACAAACTAATAGAAGATTTTGATTTTGAATTTCAGAACAAAACAGTTGACATTAGAAATTCGATGGTTAATTTTTTGACAGAGACTCTCGCTCCAAATCAAAGTTACTCTACTAGGCCTAATAATAATATTACGCCGCTGAAGCAGGGAAGCCTGTTTTATGAAAAATCGATGCATGCATCGATTTTGGTAACATCTGCAGAATCTGACAAGCAAAGTACGGTCCTAATTAAGAATATTGCAATACATAACTCCGATGTTTTCGAAACAGTAACTGTTTCTCTCATTAAACAAGGATTGAGAGACAATTCTTGAATACCAGTTACAAAAACAATCCAAAAATGATAGATGTCCGAAAATTTTCTACGATATCAGAAACATCTTCGGCATTTTCACTAAATCCGAAACAGAATCATTCATTTCTTTTAATGTCAACAACTTTTCTGAACAGCCTGCAATCTGAATATATTAAGAGAAATATAGAGTAACCCCTGAGACTATTTGTAGGTGCCGAAGGAGGAACAGGTAAATCCAGAGTAATATAAGCAATAATTGCGATGAGTCACGCATGAAATCAAGCGAATTCAATAAAAATTGTTGCAGTTCAAATAAATGGTAAAATGTTCATTCACTTTTTAAACTAAGGAAGAATGAATGTACAACGTTTCAATCACTGAGCGTGATCATGAAAATTTTTCTAAAGTTCGAATGATATTACGACATGAAATTAGCTTGACGGACGAAAGGAAATTGTCTTAAGCAATTTGAAATTTTAAAACAGTTTGTGACACACCAGAGGGAGCTCCATGTTGAATTAACTTTGTTTTGCTCTGTGATTTTTTTCGGTTGCCACGGGTACGAGGTGGGTACCTGTTTGAAGAACCCAAAGGAAAAAGGGAGAGGGAGAGGTCTTGTAAAGTGAAGAAGAGCCATCCGGGTATATGTTTTGGCTTCAGCCTGACGAATCTATGATTTTGGACGAGAATATGAGACAGAATGAAGACAAACAGGCACGCTATTAACTGGATAGCTTTGAAAAATGTGGCTCAAAAAGAAGAAATTTCTACACCGATACTATGTCCAGCTGAATTTTACCCTATTCTTCGGAAATAGAAGAGCTATTGGGTATGAAGACGAAAAAACAGATCGCATGCCACCAATAAAATTACTAGCCTACAACTTGCCTTTGCAAATTTCTCATAACTTTGCTGTTGAGTACGGAGTGGCATATGATCTACGGGAAAAATACTCGGTATGAGTTTTACGAACACACCACATTTGAAAGCATCTACATAGATGTCTGTATGATGATGATGGTCTATAATTTACCTAAGGTACTTCACGTCAGTATTCTATCGTTCTCAGTTAACCAGAGATTGAGTATTGTCCCGTCAAAATACCCGAATACAACTTTTTTATGATACCCGTAACTCAAAATGCCGATATATCACTATATAATAGACAAATTCTGTTGAAAATTACACAGATTCCCTATTCAGTTGCTGATTCTGATACTACATACAAAATTCAAGGCTCACAACACGAGCCATTTTTTTCTGAAAGTAAAAGGAAATGGTGTCAAACCTACGTCACTATACGCAATTTTATCTCGCGTTCTGTTATTGAGTGATCTCTTCCTATTAAAGCTTCTTACTACTAAAGATATAGATTTTTTTAGATCTGATAGAAAGGTTTTAATAAACAAGAATGGCTGTACTCAATTTCTGACAAAGCTACACAAAGCTTGAATATTACAATATCTTCTAAAATATCTATTTTGGCAATAAACATGTTCCGCGACTGATTTTTTGTGCCGCATTCACTTTGAAACAAAAATTAAATGGGGTACTGATTTTAACGAATTGAAAATAGATCCAATCTGAAACATAAATTGTAGATTTTGTTAAGCGATCAATAGTTCCTTGCAAGAAATTCTACCTATCTTCCTGGTCTCTCGTAAAATTTAGTGAATCTTCATTTGAGTGGTTTCTCAGCATGGCTGCTTCATCTCATCGCTCCAATATTTATTCTGGCGATGCTAGGTCTGAAACAGCCGAATCTTGCTTTCATGTTGAATCAGAAGCCAAAAAGGCCATTACTAGAGCGAACAGCAAGTGGTGGGAAGATATTTGGCTGAAAACGGCCACCCGAGAAAATCTTTATGTGACCAGAAATCCGCTCTCAATTACTACGAGTATTGAGAAGCTGACTTGTATCGTCACTGATGCAGAAAGAGACTTCATCGCTGCAAAAGGATAACATCTGTTGTACCTCTCGAATAGGGTTGGATTCAAGAACTTCAAGAGTTCATAACTAGGACTGTGGATAATGTCGGCCAAATGCACACAGGGTTATCGAACTTCTTTGATTGATTTCTTCCCTGTAGATCAATGTAGTAGATAATACTACTACTTATGTTGTAAGACTTCTAAATATATTTTATGTTACAACTTGAAGACCTAATTTTGATGAATTTATGTAGTACAATCAATGTTCTACAAGCTAGAGTACTAAAATTTTTACATATGCAATTGAATTCAGTATTCTACTTAGAAATATATAGTATAATGCCTTCGCTGATGATGTTCTGAACACATTAGACTATTCGAAATGTTCTAAATTCTGTCCAACCATTACTTGGTGTGCGAATCTACATTTAATATCGCTTTCATGGAATAACGTATCGAAGCGTGTGCGCGGCAAATAGAACTAGTGCGAGTGAGAGTTGATATTAGAACCTTCCCTGCCGCCAAAATTAATTTGCCAACTATCACAAGGAATATCTCTTTCGCACACGTTGTTGCAGACGTATCAGATTCAATGCTTGATTCTAAATTCTTTCAGAATTAGACAGGGTCTTGACTCTGGTGTGTATTTAGTACCACATTTGTATAATAATTCGACAAGTAGTGTGTACAATAAATGCAAAGAGACTACTGCGACTGCGAGTAGGGCGCCAGAAAATTCGAAAATGTTAAAATTAATATGCCGCCTATTCCATCACGATACATTAATCGAATAATTTGTGTATATAAAATTTGGTGAACCGTGCAACTGAATCGTATGAAGTCAACCTAACATGTGAAATCAAGGAAAGTGCCGAATTCGATTTCGCGTTCATCATTGCAGAAAATTGAAAGTGAAACTAATTTTGGTTATGTTACAGCGCATATCGACCAGAAAAAATAAACGAACTTGGTCGTTGATATCTTCAAAGAAGGATTTGCTTCTTCCGTGATATTCCAGCCAAAGAACCGCAACAAGGTCAGGTTTGTCAAGAACCCAAGTCCTTCTGGTGCATCTCTTTACAATTGCTTAACTGAAGAATTTAATGATGTCACTTTTTTCATCAGCGGAAACAACGAAGGTCGTAACGATTTCTGTGTAGTGCTGTAGACTGTTCGCTTAGGCAGTAGGATGAATGCGCTTCATGTGGATCGCTACATTATCAAGCTTCACCAACATGTGATTCTGCAAGAGAATCTTTTTGAAGTAAGCTACAGATACTTTAATCAGCACTGGTGTTTCATTTCTAACGCGAAAAAAGGATCAAGAATGACTTCAAAAAGATCCAATGTGCACAATTCGTTACACTACAGACTCGCATGCGCAAAAAAGAGAAGAATTCGAATATATTCCTATAGATCCAACTTTTGGAGCTGTGAACCAAGGCTATTTGAATTTCTACTTTTCTCGTTTCGTGTCAAGGAAAGAAGGTGCAGTAGATCCTGCCTATGTTCCTCCACACCCAGCCGAGATTCCTGATAAGGAAGAGCTTCGGCACTATTAAGTATTAGTTCGAGCGCGCCTTTTGTCTCCTCTACCCGTGATCCCGGTCTTTGAGAAAAGCAAATCCAGTGAGGTCGCATTAATCGACGCTCGAGAGATTGATGCCGAAGGACTTTGTATCGATGTAATCTTCACAATCACTTGGACATTCGATTCGTAAGATTTAAGACTGCTAGTATGATAGATTCATTGACTGCCACTATGAAATGCATATTGTAAAAAACGGCTCAGATATATTATTCGTCCATTTTGGGCGCTGCTTGCGCAAATCTGCTTTACTGATCCGCTCTAAAATCAACGCAAGCGATGTGCCTAGTCCATCGTAGACGATTAGAATGGCAAACTTAAAAAGAGAATACTAAGCTACTTTGACACTTCTTTCTGTCTTTGTAGATACTTCGCGTTTTATTTCTGGCGAGAACATAACTCCTTTTGTTAGATCCTTGGCAGAGTTTCCGATACTGTATCCAGGAAAATTTAATCTAGGGATTTCATCATTTTTGTGTACTGTGAAAACGTCTGTAAAGCACAGGGAGTCTAGATCATAATGAACAGGAACTCCAATTCTTCTATTTGCTGGATATCGGATGTATTGTATTTTTCTAGGCAGTTTTTCTTTTAGAAAGGACTTCTCAATCCAGCGATATTCCGACTGTGCACAATACTGTGCTGCATGATTATGTTAGTGGTTCTTAAAAGATGAAGACAACACTTTCAGTTAACTAATTTTCGGTTTGATCAAAGCTTTGGACCACAATGGAAGATTTTGAACCTGATCACCTTGTGTAAACCCTTTCGGTCTAAGTTACATGTTCCTCCTAACAAACTTGTCCATATCCTTCTGCCGTCTTTTTGCAGCCCGGGAACCAATGCTTGCATCTACAACACGTGGACCAAACGATTGAATAGAACAGGGCTCTCTGTGAGGGTTACCACCATTATTTTGAAAATGAGCTATCTAATTGCATAAGCTTCTAGAATTCGAGTCCCAAAAGGATTTTACTGATTTATCACCTGATTTTGAGCTCATTCTTGCAAATTGCTGCATCTAGCTTAATTTGCTTCTCCTAAATTTATCGCTAGTGTAGAGTCGCCGTCCCTCCGGGTTATGATCACCATAATTGACTGCAAACTTGCGAAATAAATGTTTTATTTCACTGGAATCTCACCTGCGCTTCTGTTGGAGGTGTCTGTATACTTCTGAAACACTCAGTAAGCTTTCAATATTGAGCTTAGTGCTGAGAGTTAACGAATTCGTTATCAACGTACAGATTTGGGCCCTACATAAAGAATTTGACTACAAAGTACTGCGATATAAAAACATCTCTTACTTTATTATAACCAATTACCAATTATAAACATTTCATATTTTAATGCTTTCAGATATACTTCATGAAAACAATACAACTTATTGATATGAACGTAAATTACTTGAAATGCAGGAAAATCAATAATTGAGTATCATATTACAAATAGATTTACATCAATCTCAATGGTATCAATATACCGCAGTAAAATTGCGTAGTGAATCTGCATATAACTCTTGACTGATTTCATTTATAATGCTGTGCTGATTAGAAACTAGCCGATTTACAGGCACTTCGCTACCATGCGCGATCGAAATCGAAACTTAATTGTATCATATTATTAGGCAATAATATCATTCTGTATTAAGGTCAGATTTTTCATTGATTAAGTCAAATTACATACAAATGAGTTTCGTTTATTAAATCTGCGTTGTAAGTATGTCAAGAGAATTGAATTCTGATTCATTCTGCTTCTCAGATGAATTATATGGATATAAAAATCTTTGGCAGTCATTCTAATTCTTAAATGCCATATAACAAAATGGGTAATCAATCATGGTTCCAATAACTGCCTATAAAAATTAAATTCTTGTTTGTTACCGTAAACTTGGGTTTATTGGAAATTGACCGGACCAAAACGTGAGCATATTTAGTAAGTTAGTAGTCCACTTTACATATTTAGACTTCAGACATGGTATATAGCGACTCTGGAGCAACTAATAAACACATCTGAACGAGTACAAGCTGTTACACGCGAAACTTGTACTTACTCCTATTTTGTGTTATCATTTCTATTGTTTAGTCGACATCTATCGTGGTGAAGTCTAAATATTGTAAATTATACCGTTCTCGGCTATTTTCCCCCAACTCCCAGACGGTAATCATTCTACATGAATACAGACATACGTGGAGCGCACACAATGTCCTCGACAATTTTACGTTAGCTCACTCTACTAGTTTTTTTCCAACGTTTTATATGAGTATTACTCCTTCGAAACCCCTCCTACAGTACATGTCTGAAGCCAGAGACTAATTTCCTACTTTCCTGTAGATACCGTTCATTATTCCAAAAATAGAATCTATCCGTACTGTAGGCATATCTTTGCGTGGATATACCGTGCCGTAGTGTACACAGCAGTGTTTATTTGGAAGCTTGCATCGAGAGTGCACTTATGTAAAGGGGCGCGTGGACAGTATACATGTATTGAATGGTTCTAAGATGTAAAGATGGGAGAGATTGATCACTTGTAGCACCGAAAACAACTTATTTTAATCGTCACATGATTCTGAATCAGTGTCGCCATATAGCAGCAAGTGTTTGTAGGTCTAAATTTCCATAGCATCTCCTGTTTCTTCCTGTACTCCTCGGCTTATTCTACTAATCGGCCGTTCATTTTGTATCGCATGACTGCGACCCAACCCACAACTCACAATCCAAGGATGTGCTAGTGCTTCAGAAGCACTGAGACGTTTCTCCACGTCTACACAAATTAAACTTTCAACAAAGTTACGTGCTTCGCTGCTGATGTGTGACCATCGTTCACGTGGAAAGTGATACACGCCATCACGAATTGCAAGGAGCACTTGTATTGAGTCTTTTCCTTCAAACGGTTTACCTGGTTCATTCAATTCAGTATAATAACATGTAAGAATAGTTGAAACAGCTTTGTAGATGTGTGAACGTACTTCCCGATAGCATTTCATACGCAAGCACGCCGACAGACCAGAGGTCTGCTTTCGCACCATAGTGGTCATTAACGACAACTTCACGCGCACAATAGTAGCTGTCAAGATCGAGATTTCGTCAGTCTCACTCACAGCACTAATATTAAATGTGCATTAACTTACGGTGTGCCGACCTGAAAAAATGTCAGCAGACTGAGTTCGCGCAGAAACGTAAGTGATAACAAACTTTCGAATCGAGAACACCAGTTGTGGCTGCTAGGAAATTGCTTAAACCGAAATCCGCCAGTTTAGAAGTGAATGGCCAATGCTTCGACGAGGTCAGTATGTTCTCTGGCTTGATGTCTCGATGCACAATATTCTGTTTGTGTAAATATTCCAATCCCTCTAGTACATCTCGCAAAACATGTGACGCACGTTCCTCAGAAAAGTGAATTTCGCGTTTCGAGAGCACTTCGTACAACACTCCGCCTTTCATGCATTCAAGAACAAAGTACAGTTTGGATTCTGTGTCAAACAAGTCGTAAAGGCGAACCACATTTTTGTGATTCACAAGCCGAAGAATGTCCATCTCCCGTTGAATTAACGTGGCACTTCGCAGTTCTTTTTTGTTCTTCCGAATAACCTTGACTGCGAAACTTTCACCAGTTCGATGATCTTTCGCGAGAAGGACTTTCCCAAAATGTCCAGAACCTAGCACCTGATCGTACGGATCAAAAGTGAAACACAAGCGAGTTAGAAATGCTGAGTGCACCGTATAACATGAGACTGTGAATTCGTACTTTCACAAAGGCATAAAAGTCTTTGATTGATTTTTCGCTCGCTTCCTTGAGGACAGTAAACCATTCTTGATACTCTTCCGCCGAATCAGCGATAAACGTCTCTGAACGATGCAACGCGATAATTTCGATTTCCAATTGTTCTTCGTTTCCGACAACGCGACAGTTCTGAAGACCAATCTCACTTTCCAAGCCCCCAGACTGACGTCGGTAGTCCTCTTCATGCTTCCACACCTGCAGCATTGATCCAGTGAGACGAAGATAGCGACGTTTCTTGTGTAACGCGAAAAGAGGACCCGGCATTGAGTGTCTGTGTTTTTTCGTTAACATTCCGCCTTTCTCCACGTATGAACCATAGCGCATTGCAGGTCGTTCGCTGCTGCTCGCCATGCTGCACTGGGCTGTGGGAACGAGACCTTGTTTGATGACTCTGTTGCGATGACGGTGTTACGTTTCGTTAAGTTGTAACGAATTACGTATGATATGATAAAGGATACTGTAAGTACCGGCTCAAACTAATTTCGCGCGCGCGAAATTAGTTTGAGCCGCGCTTAACCCACGAAGTCCAACATCTCTCCCATCTACTGCGTACGCTTCCTTTCCTCAGCGATTTCTGGCACTCTCAGTTGGCCAACTAACTGTTTTCTCGCTGCCTATCGGCGCACAGTGTCATGGTGCGCCGGTTCAACGACGGCGACCTCGTGCTTGCCAAAGTTGCCGGCTCACCTCCGTGGCCTGCGGTTGTCCGACCGTGCAACGTTACCGATGATGACGAGTCCTTCAAGTTCAATGGCGAGTACTACCGCCGACCTGACTGGTACGTATTCCGAACATTTTTGTATGCACTTGTTCTGAAACTGACATTCATATGGTTTAAGGTTTTGGGTTCTGTTCTTTGAGGATTCAGTCGAGCCGCAAAGTGGCATCTGGGTGCGCTCTTCGAAGATGAGAGTTCTGAGTTATAAAGACAATCCTGTGGAGACGGGCAATGAGCCTCTTGTCGAGGCGCACAAGTATGCGGAACGTTACTTCGAGACTCATCGACCCGATGAGGTTGAACAATTTAAGACGTCAGCCAAGGAGAAATCCGGTGGACTCAATGCGCCTAACGGTCAGAGCGCGCTAGATTCTAACGACAGCGAAGATGCTGATGACTCAACACTTCATAAGAACGAGTCCCAGAACAACGATGCTGAGCCTGATAACAAACAGACTCCTGACCCCGGTTCAACTAATCAAGGTGCCACCAACTCTACTCAGACTCCGCGACGTTCCTCTCGTTCTCGTGTGAAGAAAGCGACCACTACTGCCAGTATCGTAGAGAAGGGAACTGCAACAGAGCGCTCCGCGACTTCTCGTTCCACGAAGCGCCGACGGGCTGGTGGGAACGCGCCAGCGCAAAAACGTCCGCGCCGAACGTCCATGGCTGCGCCTCGGGAAATGGAGGAAGGTGACATGGAAATGACATCAAGCGAGCTTCGACAGGCTTTGTGGAAATTGCGAAGGCGCAATAACGAGCTAGAAGAAATGATTGCGAATGTCAGAAAAGCTATCGCTCCCCGCCGAACTAAGTAAACGCATACCTGTACTTTCTTGTAACATGTTTAATGAGATAATGGATCGTTGTCTGTCTTCATTGTTTCACAGCAGGATCAGATTTCGGGTCCAACGAAATACATGTCCATCAGCTTCGCGAAGCAAACATGGAATCCTTCAAGGAAGAAATTCATTGCGCTTTTCTTCCCTATTTTCGCACACCTTTCAACTTCTTTGCCCCAGGAGGAGTTCCCGAAGCTCGAGACTTCTTGACTGCGGTAAGGTCTCTCGAAAGTGGAGCTCTGCGCGAGGTTTCACCTGATACCTTCATAGTCGATTTAATCGACCCGAAGTCTTTGTGCGCATTGTTTTCCATTTTGGATACAGTCGTGGTTACTACTGTATCTTCGTTGTTCAAAACATATGATGTTTCAGACGTATCAACGCTCTCACCAGGTTCCGCCTCTTCACCCGGGATCACAGAGCGCATTCGTTTCGCCGTTTCCTGAATAAATTCACGTTTTTCTTTTCTTGCTAGGCGAAGTTTCTCACGCTCTGCTTCTGCCGCCTTCGCTTGTGCCTCCAGTCGTCGAGCGTTCTTTCTTTTCCTAAATCCAGTGACGAACTCTGCAAGCGCAAGTGGGTCGTAAGCCACCGCCGCACCCTTTTTGAAACGGCGAGGCTCAACAGCAGTGGCCTTCGTTCTGCGCCTCTTAGGGGCATCCATATTTCTCCGCTCTGACTTCTTGCCCATATCGCTTAGCGGTTTCAAGATGATTCGGCGGAAGTTCTGTAGTAGAAGCCACGGGGGCAGTGCGTACCTTCCGACCCGCCGTCGCCTATCTATAAGTTTCCATAATATTTATTGCAGCCAATTAATACTACTTTTCTAAAATAGTTTTCCTGTTCATTATTACTACGTATTTGGGAATTGTTCTGCTAAAAAGAAGAACATGCCCTACCACTGCGAAGCTCAAAATTGAGCATAGGTGTGCGATTAGAGCAATCGTCAACCCACCGCAATAAAAGTAAACCCCGCAACATTATTTTTGGTTTGATTCCGCTGCTTGTGCAAACGATTAATCAAGAAGTAAAGTTATGAGATCCCCATTATCAAAACTCGATAATTATCCATTGAGTGGCCGAGATCAAATAGTGCCGCTGACAATACTAAATTGAATGTTTACTAACCTTTACGACAGTGATTAATGGACTAATCAGATGTAAATTAACATATGCGTGCAGAGAACAGTGTAGCATCGTATTAATTGCCTTGCTATTCGGCAAGAAGAAGTACCATGCTCCATTACATTTATTAAAGGAATCAAAATGGTTTTGCAATATAAATAAAAATACAAAAATATTGGGTGATCATACAGGTGCAGGTCCATTAACTACTGATATTTGGTTTTATGAATATTTCCGCGGAACGAAAAACACTACGGTTATTCTGTAATCGGGAATACTGATCAGAGAAGACAAGAGTTGGATTGGCGCCAACTTCATAAAGTTTCCTTATTTCTGATTGATTTATGTACATTTTTTTAATATTAAAATTAAGAACCACCTATGCATCCTAACAACGTAAGTCGGATGCATAAGTGTTTCTAAGTACAATATTAAAATTTCAAATGAAGTGTTAATAATATGCACGATTTATAACGTCGCGCACTGGAACAAAACATAGTTTAATGACAAAAAAACATTTCTACTCAGATGAAACAGATGGGCCTCGCAATGTTGGGAAAAATGGCGTCTCCACTCATCTATGTATTCTAAGTCCGTACAGGGTGGAGGAGGTTCGACTGGTTGGGCTGGAATCAGCTCTAGAGGAAAGACAGAGTTACAGTTTGTTAGCGGCAGCATGGATGCAATGGACTATACGACCGTATTGGAATCCACTTTGGAAATACTCTTGGGAGACTTTTACCTAGATAGAATCGTTTTCAGCAAGATGGGGAGCCGCTCACCTTGCGAAGACGACCTTGTATATTTCTTCGAAATTGTCGCCTATAGTTTGAAGTGGGGTTCTGCTTCCCTGATTTGATTGCCATAGAGAAATAGTGAAGCTATTTTTCGCAAATAGTCTACCATGAGTGGGGTAATTAGAGACAATCGATTATTTTCGCCAAGCGCTCATATAGTAATTGGAGAAACCACCCCTAAACTATATCTTTAATCTTATTCCATTGTTGCAACATAGAATTAAACAGTTCTTAAGCCGGAATTTATAGAACTGGAAGCGTGGTTCAGAAATGATACTAAAGGTTCCTATTTCACAATGCCTGGAATAGCTCGAATGATGACTTTTCTACCCTCTTTCCTTGCTATCGTATCGTTAGCATTGATGAATGGAGCGGGAAGAAGTGGCTAGTGTTCCAATTTGTTGCGTGTCGATCCACGAAGTTCAGCAAAACGATGGGAAGAATGAATACACAAAGTAGTACCTGTGAGAAAAGTACCAATGATAAAACTTCCCGGATGTTCGGCAGGTTTACCAATCCCAAAAAGGTGCCGAAACTCAGACGTTGGCACTTTCGAGAAACCTCGCGGATGTTCGGTAAGTTTTTCAACTCTAGATAATTGACCAAACTCAGATGTTGGCCTTTTCCAAAGAACCTTCCGGATGTCCAGTAAGTTTGTGAATACACAGTAAGTGACCGAACTCAGATGTCGTTGCTCTCGAGAAACCTCTCGAATGTTCGGTAGTTCTCTATGGGTGAGAATGTTGCGCGAATGGTGGATTCGACAGTTCCAAGAACCTCGCGGACATTCGGTAGGTTATGTTGCCACGTGTCGCACTGGATTGTAACGCGTCGGGGAAAGTCGTCTTCTTCACGACGATTGAAAGAGTGACTACCTTGGGGATGCACGCGGGTTGTGATGTGTTCTGTCGCATCCGACAGTACGTTGGATGGTTTTATCAAAGTAGAATGGCTCAGCAAGCGATGCGAAATGGAAAGTGCAATGAAATATCCGTGCACTAAAAATGCCTGCACTAAAAATACTCATGCACTATTTCTAAATTAAGAATAGGACTCCACAACAAGCATTTTTAATGTATTACATAAAACAATTCAATACTTGCAATTTCTAAGATTCCGCCTGTTCTACTTCTCCAGAAGCGATCTTATTCTTTTGGCTTGTGGTTGAAGATACTATCCAATCAAGTTTTAATCAAGATTTAATACCGGAGTTTTATTGAACATCACTAGCTTAATTATAGTATTCCAGCAAGCCTAGTTGTCATGACACGTCAACGTAGTGCAAGGAGTGTCCGGAAAAAGCGATGTGAAGCGATTCATGACCTTTGGTGTTTAGGTCTTCGTAAGGTTGATATAGCGAAACTCAAAACCAATTTTTCGGTCCACTCTATCAAGTCTACTGGGCCGATTACATAAAGCAGTAACAGGAACTAACCCAGAAAGATGAGGCGCAAGTAAAAAATATCCGAACGGGGTATGAGACTACTAAAAATATTAGCTACATAACTGCTTCGAACCTCTAAATTTAATTCCTGGTCGATTCAATGACTACTTCGCCCAACTTTAGTGCTAAGATAAAACGTCCTTATGTGAAAAATATGAATTTGAGCAGTCATATTGCTGCGGTGCAATCCTACCTGGAGGAGACTGAAACCAATACCAAACCCAGAACGAAAACAGCCATCACTTGGGAGAGTCGGACCGAAGGGGGTGGGAGTGACTGTGGAACTCCGACAATAAAGGCCGAACCTGCTCTATTGTTGGTTGCTGGCCCGCCGGCGGGAGTAGAGAGGGAACGTAGGAAGGAATTCCCCTCAATCGACGCAATAAAACCACCCTGTAGGGGATCTGGCACCACTACAACTCTCTGATGGGAGGATTAGATACTTAGACTATGCACGGCGTCCTTTATACCCATCAAGAAATATGCAAAAAGGACACTACCAGTGGGGAGATGAGAATCGAACACCGCAGGCGGGTTGTTTTGGGACGGAAAATTCCGTGCTTTACTCTCAGGAGTCCCCGGACTACTTATAGTAGTCCGTACTAAAAATAATACACTACCATAAATAATGATACTACTACAGTACTAAATCAAATATAGGACCAGTTCCTAAAACTAATATTCCTTCATTGGAGCTACAGTGCACCCTGGGCGGAAAAACCTCTAGATTTACACCTTTATAATGACAAATACCAATCTCCTTTCCGTCCGATGCCCAGTGTCGCCTTCCGGTGTGATATTGTAATCTTGGCAGGTGATCAGACTCTGAGGAGACTCGATTTCTGCTGTGTTTTTTATATGAGTCAGAACGTAATGTGTGTATAGATAGTCATACAAAAAATCTATATACATGATGGTACAGACTATCACCTAGCTGTTTATTTTAACTCAAACATTAGAGTGCATGGGATACGACCTCCCCAATTTCGGTAGCGAGCTGTACCGGTTACCCATCACACGAACTGCTCAGACGAACGACCCCACGAATCGGCTGATCGCCCCTACCTCAGTGCTGCGACCGAAACAGCGCAGTGGGCGATACCCAAACACATCAATAAGAGCCGGTTGACCCAAGTCTGTGAAAATATGCTTCACAAAAGGTCAATTGGGTTCATCGAATTCAATTATCTCTCAAAAAATACCATTCTGATACTCGACGCACGTTCCTGGAACCTTTTGTTGTTGTACCACGAAGTTCGCGCGGGCTTGAACAGAACAGAAACCTCTGCAAGGCCTGGAATAAAAGATACTGAAATATTTTTACTGCCTGCTCTACAACGCAAAAATTGGCCCTTCTCAAAATGCTCGATAAAAAAGGATCTGAAAAATTTTCACTACGCTATTACAACACAAAATTACAGGGTGTGTTAAACGCTCGAAATCGAAGGCTCTGAGAATATTTTCACTAACCTGCCTCCAACTCTTAAAACCCAACCCTGCTAAAACGCACAAATTCACAGAGTGTGAAAATATTTTCACTGATTTAGTGTTTGACCTTTATTGCTGGACTATGTCTAACAACAAGAACAATAACCATGACAATTAGTCTATTCCGCCGGAGGAACTACAGCGAAATAAAACGTTTAAAGCATTAGCTCAAGGGGAAGAAAATGAGCCGCTGAAACAAAAGAAACGTGATGACAATAGAGGTAAAAATTCTAAATTTAAAAACAGAAAATCGTTTTCTGAAATCAAACGAGCCTAACCTAAAACCACTTGAACGCCAAAGAAAACAGCACCTAACAATAACAAATGTTCTGAACCTAAATTGGAAACAAAAAATTTAAGTAAAAAAAGAAGTATAGCACTTTTGATGGTGAATATGATGATGGAGATGATGACTTTGATCTTCCGCTCAATTTAAATGATGGTGATGGAGATTTTTCTGAAGAAGATAGTGATGATATTGCTTTTGAATTTTGCCGAAAAATTTCCCAGTCTATGGTGGCCCTACCACTACTTCTCTGATGAGGTTAACCGGGAGCTTGTCGGAATCGGAAATGAACCGCCTCGAAAGACGGCACGAAAAACTAATGGAAATAGTTTCCACCTGTGAACAAAGTGGAAGCAAAGAATTTTCCGTAAGCCAATGCCCTTGGAAAGGAGCTGTTTCTATAGGGAATGAACATCACTACGAATCTCATGGCAAAAAGCTCAATCAATCTGGATTTGAAATTTCTCCTCTTTTTCTGGCGACAAAAGCAGAATCAAAACAATATTCTATTCTTACCAACCACGCACTATCCACTACTTATCTGAAGTTAATACAGAAATAGAGTTAAATTTTCAGATTGCTGAGGTTCAAAGTGATGAACGAATAAGCGATGATGATTCTTGGTTCTTGGATTTGATGGATTAATAATGGTTCCAATCAACACTTCGCAGCATTTCGGACGAATTATGGGTTTTGCATGTGATCAAGCCTATTGCTGCACTGCATTATCCACATGGTGAAATAGATCTGGTAAGTGAACCAGATATAAGTCGATTTTTACCCAAACGAGAAGGGCAAAATCAAAATCACATTTATGTCTCTGCGAACCTGTCTCGTCAAGTATTCTAATGAATGGTGCAGTCGTTTGAATATCAAAGCATACGCAGTAATATTACTCATCACAATTTTATTCATCGTCGCTTTCTTCAGCTGTCATGGAATTCGACAATGAATCAAGAAATCATTTGCTACATGTCGGACGTTCTGCAGGATCTTCTTCTCTACGGAATAATTCCAAATTCTTTTTCCCATTTTCAGGCACCAAATTACTTCTGCTCCTTACGTGAAAGCCACAATTCAGATGACAACGCTTAGGAAATCGAACACATAGCTTCTAGTTGGAACCAAATTCGAACAGAGTGGCACAATGCATTGTTTTGGGCTAGTTCTTGACCTGTAAAAACTTAACGCATCAATTCTTCCCGAAGTAAACGCATTCAGAATTCTCCTTTCTTCAACTGGATTTCTCAAGTATCGGGCGAACTTCTTTTTCTCCAATACAGTGCAACAACTCTGTAAACACTTCGGAATCTAGTTTTGTACTGTCTTTGAAAATAATTTGTACCTCAAGGAAGCCCACGCAGACACTCCAAACAGGAACGAAATCCGAAACAAAGTGCTCAATCAACTCCGTCAGAGTTAAATCGCACTTAATATATTGCTTCATGCTTGATGCGGTCCGGCAAGTTTCCAAAATTTGTCTACACATACTTTACGCCAGGATATACCTTGGATTCTCGAGCAGGTATCCATGGAGGAGTACATTAACAAATTAATAATCTTGAAAACCTTTCCATACTGTTCATGATCATCAGTTGGTACGGTTTAAATAGCAGAATGGATCTCTTGTGCGAATTCTCCGGCCATAGTGAATAATTCGGACGTGTTGTACGCAGTCGATTCGTCTTTGCGTTCCCAACTCAATCCATACTTTGAAAAGATGTAGTAGTCTTCTATCGCGAATGAACGACGATCTTGAATTGATTGTCCGCTTTCATGAACAATTACAAAGCATAGTACAAACAATGCGAATCTTGGAAGACTCTTCCTTAGCTCTGACTGGGCATACCGAATCTTTTCGCAAACGAAATTCGAGAACAGAAATTCGCCTGCGTGCATGCGGCTCTCGAAACATTTTCGAGCTCATTGATTTTTGTCAAACTCATTTTCATTCTCAATCTTTTCGAATGCGCAGCCAAATTTATGTTGAGCAAAAAAGAAAGCGCGAGAGATTGCGCTATTTTCCGCGAACTGCTGGTTGCTTTGTGATCCAGATGCCCAAAGTCTCTGAAGAAGATCTGATTTCAACTTAAAAAATGGAGAGCGGAAGACATCGTTGCAATCGGCGTCGCAAATTTCCGAGAACGGCACCATACAAAGTATGAGAACGACACGTTGCCTCAGATTTTTGGAGAAATCGGAGTGCCCAGGGACCTCTCCTGTAATTTAGGTTCCCCAAGGATACGATCCGGTAAATGTACGGTTTCTACCTACTTTATTGAATGATGATGCAAGAATGGCTACAGGTGCTGATGTTCGTCCCGCAACGAGCAACTCTTGCAACTCGATATTCCAGGTCAATAGAACTTTCTATACGATCAATTAGCGACCACACCGTGATTTGGGCTCGAATGGACAATAAAACAGGGCTTCAAATGAATCTAGGACGCTCAAGAAAGGCGAATCCAGCGTCCAGTCGCATGAAACCCCTTGCAAATCACAGTGAGATTCATCACAATGGAGATGAAAAAGATATTAGCGGTGCGGTGAACACTCCATTTTATCCAGCTAATTTAGCCGCGATTATAAGAAATTGGATTAGGCCATGCACTGTTGAAGGTCTTCAGAAACCATTGCCAGAATTTGCTATGCGAGAACGTAATTTTTCCAAGCAAGTCAAAAGACTGTACTCAAAGCGCAAGATGATTGCTCTGGCATTCCTTCACTTCATAGCGATGAAAAATAATGTGCAGCACTCGAGTTTAGCGGAAATGTATGAGATCCTTTGTCGGTATAAAAGGCGGTTAATAATAGTTCAGACTATTCAGCGAAACAGTACCGGATTCATCCATCTCTAAAGAAGGAATTCACCTGCGAGAAGTGAGTCAAATCATTCACAGATCGAGTGGTAGACGAAAACAGATTACTTGAAAAGTTATAGGGCTCTTGTAATTGCTGCGCCGCATAAAATATATTCAAAAATATAATTTGATTCGTGAATTACTTTGCTTTTGTACAGTTAAGTCTGCTCGCTCACATTTATTCACTTGACGTTGACGATGATAAATCCTTTTACCGCTTTTGTTCATGCAGAAAACGTGGTTCGGAATCCTGTATCTCGAGCAACATCAAATATGTATCAAGTACTCATTCGCATGTATGTGCAGATACTAGATGAAATGGGAATAGATCCCTAAAACGTCAGTTCATCAGGAAGAAGAGAAAGGCAGCGAGACCCGATTGCGGCGGCTAAGCAACTTATCATGCAAAGTTTTGGACCAGTAACAGAGGGATACGATGGTCTTGCAGCAGCATCAACAGGCGTAGTCATCAAATCATTTATTGTAGCATATTGGAAGTATCTTGGTCCCACGACTCACTCCATCATGCCTGATGGATCGTTCTCTGAGAACCCAGGGACTGCTCCTAAGTAAGCCAAAGTGTGCCGGTGTGCAAATTGCAACCTAAAAGTACCAGGAAACGCATGAGGATCTGCGCACGCTTTGTAAAGAGTTTTTCGATGCGTACATTTCAAAAGCTTGCTCGAGGAGCCGAGGTATCGATTATTCTCTCGTTCAATCAGCGGCGATTAATTTTTGTCAATTCGGTGCCACATAAAATTGAGAATCTATTCTTCTCATCGCAGAAGATTGGAAGTCCAGTTGATGTCTTTCTGCCCATTAAATAGAACAACCGCAGCAGTGAAACTCTCCATACTTTTAAACGATCTATGCATAGGAGCTTCTGTCCTCTGGAGAAGTTATTGACGTGGTGTTCAGTTTTGAGGGTACACAGCATCACATCTAGTCCACTGTTCGTTACCGCCATGAACAATAGACTCTAACCGGGTGGGCAGCAGCAGCATCGGGCATACAATGCGTGTCTCACAAAGTTATCTGTTACGTGCGGAATTCCAAAACTCGGCGAGCACAATGTTGGGAGGGGTGGACTTGGTTACCGATAAGTAGATAATTCATACGCACTGCTTGGATTTTCTAGAATTGATAAATTTAACTTGGTCACTGGCAAAACTCGACACAAAACCTATAGCTAATTTATATGCTACCCACTCATATTAGCGAAGATATCGAGCTAGGAGAGTCAATAGAAAGCTGTCCTTAGTTCCGTCATTCATGTACTATAAAAACCATTCTCTATTAATCTAAATATATTTGATGCTTTAGAGTGTCATGCATGCATCTACTTACGACTTCAGGTCATTCTCACTCAGCGACTTTGTTAAGCATCAATAAAATTGATTTCTGTCCATCTATCCAAAATTTTTGAGTCTCCTAGCAGTCTTCAAATAACACAAAGATGAGACTCAATTGAATTTCGAGATAAATTTGGTACGATGAATACGCATCCTCGATAGTATTCCGAACAGCAGGCGACTACTAGGATACATGCTATATGTATCACGAAACAGGCTAAATTCCACCTGTTGCGTCATCCTGACTTAGGGAAAAATTTGAAGGTCTTCTTACAAAGTAGAGTTGTAAACACATAAACATGATTAATGTAGGACGACATACAGAGTTTCCTCTACCTGGGATATGAAATTTACTGGCACTATAATTGCGCTACAAAAGCCATTCCTGTCCAAGAATACTAGCAGTGAAAGCATTGTATGAGCTCGTAAGCAAGAAATTGGAGGCTATAACAATGAGATGATGAATAATTCACTGATGAACAGGGTTTTACTCTGCGTAAATTAGAGAATCAAATGCGAGAGTGGAGGAATCCTGGACAAAAACTACATCTAACATACGTAATTCCTATATTTAAATCTGGGTGTCCAGTTGTATCTGTATTTTGTGGATTACCTATGAAAGGGCGCATTACTCTTGTTGAAACTCTGGGAGCCGATAAAAATTAACGGGGGATATAGAAGCAGAATTTATATAATCTATACGCGTATCCTGGATCTATGTTACGTCTATCTAGCAGAACCACTGTTGTGCCGCGGGCAATTGGTACACACACACATCGGTCCACAAGGAGTCAGGTGATTTGATGCACCTAGATGTTAGAGTAAGGTCTGCGATCAAGAAGAGAGTAACCGCCGCAGCGCAGCACTGCACACAATCCGGACGAACACAGAGAGGGAAGCCCACGCCAGGGTAGGTGAGGCTCGGTGATTAGTTTAGTTAGAACGGAAAGTGCTAGATAATTACTCCCCGAAAGTAGGTGGCCGTCCTAAATCTAGTATAGGACCAAAATACTGCAAACTTAAAATAAATAAAATGGGATAGGAAGTAGAAAGTAGGGGTACAGGGAGGCTAATAAACGTTTAGTACTATGAAGATTAATATAGAACCCTAGTACAGCACCTTCTGTGGGTCCTAAATTTTAATAAATTTTCGATGCGTAATTCTAGGATTCCAAAGAACGAAGGCACCATGCCACGCAAGAGAGGTGCGAAATGCATTCGAAAAGATGTCTTCCGGACCATTTATGAGATGAATATTGTAGGAGTTAGTAACACAGTCAGTGCGAAACATTACAGGATGAATCGTTCCACCATTTCTTATATAATTAGTCGATTGAAGAATGCGTCTCAAAGTAGAACCAGAAAGAAGACGGGACGCAAACGTAAATCATCAGAGAGAGGAATGCGGTTCCTGCAGAAACATGTATTAGAGCATTGCTTTGAACCACTCTACGTAATAACCGGAAGATTCAATCAGACAACGAAGCTGAATCTAAGTGTAAGCACAGTACGCCAATAAATGAAACGGATGAGTATGAGCAGCTGTATGGCTGCTCAAAAGTCGTTTTTATCTAAGGAAAACGTTGGACAATGAATAGCGCGGGGATTGAAACACAAAGAGTGGTCATTGACACAATGGTCCACAGTCATGTTTACCGATTTATCGAGTTTCACTGTCCGTCCTACCAAAAATCGACTATGTGTCTGGCCAAAACCATGGATGCGTTTGCATTAACGTCAAGTCGTGCCAACATACAAGAGCGGCTATCAATCTGTATCATTATGGAGCGGATTTTGTATGCATGGGCGCGCAACACTTGTCGGTACAAGTGGAAGCTTTGACAAAATTACATATCGCGTTATCATTGACAGTCATATGTTATCATTCATGGATGTGTAACATGTTGGAATAGATTCATTTGTGCTTCAAGAAGACAACTGCGGTCCACACAGAGCTATAGCTATTGCGAGGTATCTACAAAACAAGAATGTTGCTCGGGTGAAATGGCCGGCACAAAGTCCTAACCTGAACCCGATTTAGAACACTTGTGGGATTACGAAACTAGGCTAAGGAAGAGAAATGTGCTTTCAAGATCACCTATAATTGTTTTCCAAATCCTTACGGACATGTGGAACTCTTTAACTGATTCTATATTCCGAAAACTAGTCGCTTCTATGCCTAAGCGTGCTAAGTTGGTGCGTCAAATAAGGAGGAAGTTGACGAAGTATTATAAAATATAGAATGATAGAATTTTCAATAAATTTCTTCACTTAGGGTTTTAAAGATCCTGGCTAACAACAGCTGCACGATTTTGGTCCTAAATTTTCGGTACCCTATCGTATACTCCCCCTGGATTTCGCTAAGTTGCTGTCGGGACGTCTGTAAACTCACAGCACCGCATGACAGAACCCCTTGTGAGCAAATTGAAAGTTGTGAGCCCACCGACCGGAGTACAGCATTGCGATATACCAGGAAGGATCTTCCGCATGACGTGGGAAGTGGTAGGATAGTTTGTCATAGGATCTGAAACGCGAGACTTGCAGCTACGGAAGTGTCTGAGTGGATCGAGTGTCCCCTCAGCACTTCTCGCCGACGCTGCGGTCAGAAGTGCGGATGGGTCTGCAACAAGAGGAATCGGTTCAGAAAAGGTCATTGTTCGTCGGTGACTTAAGCTAACGGCTTACAGTGCTTATAGAGCTAATCTGAACATACTGAAAAAATTATAATATTAAACCTGAAGAGCAATTTTGCACTACACTGTGGAGGTAGGAATTTGACTCGGGTTAAGCTGCCCTTTTACTTTTTTCCCATCACTATTTATATTCCTCTTTTGGCATCTGACCTCTCGTAAACGCAAGATATCGCGCTCTTGTAGCACATGATATCACTATAAGCTAGCTCAAACCTTCACAACTTCGCTTGAATTACTCTCGCACGGTTCGGATTATAATTTCATCTCTCAATTTCCATTCATCTCGGTGCACTTTCTTAAAATAATCAACATCTATCTTTCCTCGTAGACAATTAATAGCATGACCCTTCGCAAGTTAGGTATGAATGTTGTATTATCCGTCCCAGATAATATATAATTTAGCATAGTCGTGAACTTGAAATTTGTCATCCCCACAAAACCCAAGGGGTTAGAAAATTTTTCGCTTGTGATATCGGCCGTCAAAGAAGAGCGCGCTCTACTAAAATGTATCTCAATTACTGAGTGAAGTGTTCCAGTCATTGCCGGATTCACAACTTAAAAATTCAGGTAGATCAATACCTAAGAGGGCTGATTTGGTGAAAAAATAAAAGTAGTGCCGATTTTCGATTAGAATATTCCCAATAAATCTTTAGGGTAGTCCAAATCAGTCATGCGGGTTCAGCAGAAAACCCTCGGCGGGTTCTAAAATTTTGTAGACTTACCACATAGGGTAGTTCGGCGCCGTTTCCATATGTTGTGCATTGAAAGCGCAAATTGGGTTATACGAGAACGAATCGAATTCTACCATGGCAAGCTCTGTTGATCTTCATCACTTTTCAAATTTCCAAAAACCGTATTTTCTGTTAACCATTCTATGAAATTACGGGACAGTACGCTGTAAAATCAGATTACCGGCTTTCTTCGAAAACCTCATGCACTCAACGTAATTCCAAGCACCATTTTTCACGTGGCAGCGGCCCTACCTTATGGGAGGAACAGTTCATGTTTGAAATAAAATACGAGGTAATGATAAAAAGGTTTGCGTCATTTTTTCCTATCATATTGATCAGACACAGAATAAAAGGGCCAATGTAATCAGGAAGATGTTTCAGATATATATGATCTCTGATTCAAAAACTCTAGGGATCATTCATTTTTCTGATACAATTGGATGCCACATCCCTTTATTTTTATCAACCAAGAACATCGTTATAGCTAGTTGCATAAATCAAGTGAGATGTCTCAGTGTATGCACTATTGTCACGAATTCCAAAAAATAGCCTCGCAGTTGGTGTAACTGTGTCCTTTATATTAAGAATGAGCCCAAAAAATCCCTCGTGTGCAGCAAAATGTCGATGAAAGAAGGACTAACATGTGAAATCCGTGAGAAGTCTGCAAAAATTTTGGCAAACGTTTGTCTAAAATTATACTTAGTCCTACGGTTCGTTGGTTTTACCACTGTCATCTGCAGTTCATCTCCCGAATTATCCTGACATTATGGTTAATATGCTACCACCGCGTTATTAGAATAACTGAATGTAAGCAATGCATAACCATCGATACTATAGACCATAATAGCTGATTCTGTTGTCATACTTTGCCTCATCTTAGCCTAAATGTTTATGCTTTTTTTGGCACCTCACTAATTTCGGAGTATGCTATACGGTTTCCTCTGATTTTCAGAATGTAATCATGTTAATTTCGCTTGTAAAGTACAAAAGTAGCAGAATTACTGTTCTAATTCGTTTTTTCGACTTCCATACCATACCCGTACGGATTTCATTATGTCAAATCATGAATTCACATAAATGGTCACAGTATCGTGAACTATCCATCTGATTGAATTGAAAATTTGAAAATCATAAATTGTAGCATATTTATTTTGCTGCAAGCTCTCAACCTTCACTGACTTGTCTGATCGCAGATTATAACCATTGCCGGGTATCATGAATTGAAACTTGCAATACGCGTCAATAAATTAGTTCGGTGAGTTAACATAGTTCTCCGCAAAAAGAGTTTTCATTGATTTCGCATACTTGGGAAACTACAGGAAGTATAGTACCTTCGAGAAACCTGAAGTTCCACATTTCCAACGTAGCGTAGTGTGAATATCCTGAATTCATCCTCAATAAACGACAGAGTCTTCATAATTACAATGCAACTGTACGGTAAATGAATCTGTGCGAAACTCAAGAGAGTACCAGAATACTCTCTTCCATTTGACTTCCAGGTAAAATTATAGTCGCTGTACGGTCCATCATTCAGTACATGACCGCTACGCCCCCTAATACCCAATCTTTGCTTCAAAACTCATTACTAGGCATATGCCCGGACATGCATCCTTTCGCAGCGAAACCGTTCACCATAGCGAGGTTTACGGTATTCTACTATCGCTCATGTCTTACTCACTTCGAGATGGGCAGATGAAAGTTGAAAGCCCTTGTACGATTTTTCCTTACTCATTCATGATCATCAATCGTATATTACTTTAGAAGCGATATCGAAGGCTAGTATCATGGACTAGTACGATGGAAACGCAAGTCAGTACATTTCGCGAAGATTTTCGCTGGATATTAGTTTGCAACCAGACTATTCACGATGCCAGGCCGCACTCCAGCGCTATTCTCATTCAAAAAATAAAGCTAATGCCGGTCAACTCTGTTATTTGCGAATTGTAGGGAACGAATGCTACAACTGAGCCGAACGATTCCGCGTGCATAACATTGCTATAAGCACGGTTAATACCGAAAAATTTCTCACCTACGATATATGGACCGCCGTCTGTAACGTCTCCACATGAGAAACGCACACCTCTTTTCGATACTTCCTGACGGCATACGCACGAGCGTGTTCGGAAGTCGATCCATCTACCCCATACTTTTTTCTTCTCACATTCTATTCTTCGTAAGCTTCCT
>JAAUYH010163385.1_pt1 | contig 38922 bp, 33 predicted proteins | sample 7278061 | NCBI WGS metagenome assembly JAAUYH01 (sample SAMN14350203, study PRJNA611818) | marine sediment metagenome | isolation source: surface marine sediment (0.6m) | place: French Polynesia: Moorea | collected 2018-08
GGTATCAATATATTATCGAGATGGACGCCGATTTTTCTCACAATCCAAATGACCTGATACGATTGTATAACGCTTGCGCGGAAGGTGGCGCAGATGTATCAGTAGGCTCGCGTTATGTTAATAACCAGGTCAATGTAGTGAACTGGGACATTAAACGATTGTTACTTTCATATTTTGCCTCGCGTTATGTGAGGTTTATTACGCGTATACCAATTAATGATACCACAGCAGGTTTTGTGTGTTACAAACGGAAAGTGCTTGAAACCATTCAACTTGATAAAATAAAGTTTATCGGCTATGCTTTTCAGATTGAAATGAAATTCAAGGCCTGGAAACATGGTTTCAAGGTCAAAGAAATTCCGGTAATCTTTACAGATAGGGAATTCGGTACTTCAAAAATGAACAGCAAGATCATCAATGAAGCTGTATTTGGAGTCATAAAAATGCGATTAAAAGGATTACCTAAAGCATCATGAAGAAAATATTAATAAGAAATGCTACTATCGTTAATGAAGGTAAAACCTTTGTTGGCGATATATTGATTGAAGGTGAATTTATAAAGAAGATTGCTCCCTCCATTCATGACGTCGATGCAGAAACTTTCGATGCTACCGGCAAATTACTGATGCCCGGTGTGATTGATGACCAAGTGCATTTTAGGGAACCGGGGCTAACTCACAAAGCTACCATTGAAACCGAAAGCAAGGCGGCCGTGGCAGGAGGTATTACCAGTTTTATAGAAATGCCCAATACGGTTCCACAAGCAACAACACAAGAATTATTAGAACAGAAATTCGACATTGCCGCAAAAACGTCCTATGCCAATTATTCATTTATGTTTGGTGGTACAAATGATAATTTAGATGAATTATTAAAAACGGACCCTCAGAAAGTAGCAGCGATTAAACTGTTTTTAGGTTCTTCTACCGGAAATATGCTGGTTGATGATGATGTTGTCTTGCGAAAAATATTTTCCTCTACCAAAATGATTATTGCGGTCCATTGCGAGGATGAAACAACGATTCGCAAAAATTTAGCGGAAGCTAAGGAGCGATTTGGCGACGATATTCCCATTGAACTACACCCTAAGATTCGTAGTGAAGAAGCCTGTTATTTATCTTCTTCCAAAGCGATTGCCCTGGCTAAGGAAACCGGCGCTCGCTTGCATGTTTTTCATTTGTCAACAGCGAAGGAAACGGAACTTTTTAGAAATGATATTCCATTAGAAGAGAAACAAATTACTGCTGAGGTCTGTACACATCATTTGTGGTTCGATGATTCTAATTACAAAGAAAAAGGAACGCATATTAAATGGAATCCGGCGGTGAAAACCAAAAGAGATAAAGAAGGCTTATGGAAAGCGCTATTAGACGATCGTATCGATGTGTTAGCTACAGACCATGCACCGCATACTTTGGAAGAAAAAGCACAAGTTTACACCAAGGCACCAAGCGGAGGCCCGTTGGTACAGCATGCATTGTTAGTGATGCTCGAAGCCAACAAACAAGGAAAGATATCTCTGGAAAAACTTGTGGAAAAAATGTGTCATAATCCGGCAAAGCTTTTTCAGATTGAGAAAAGAGGTTTCATAAGAGAGGGTTATTACGCCGATTTAGTATTGGTTAATAGAGCAACACCCCAAACGGTGTCAAAAGATACAATTTTATACAAATGTGGGTGGTCACCTTTTGAGGGCACAACATTTCATTCAACGATTACTCATACTTTTATAAATGGCGATTTGATTTTCAATCAAGGTACATTTAATGATGAAATTAAAGGGAAACGATTAACATTTAACAGGTAATGCTACGCATTTTAGTCATAGTGTCATTCTTTCTGCTAGCATCTTGTACGAGCAGAACCATTTATAAGAAACCTGATGATCTTATTTCAAAAGACCAAATGGTAGATATGTGGACAGATATTTACATCGCGCATGCCGCCCGTGCTGTAAAGAATAGTAACCTGGAACGCAAGGTAAATTACATGCCCTTTATCTATGAAAAGTATCAAATAGATAGTGCGCGTTTTATGCGAAGTAATATTTACTACACTTCTAAGGTTGAGGTTTATGAGGAGCTTTTTAAAAAAGTGGAGGAGAGAATTACCAACATGCGTGATATTTATGACCCTGATATGGCCGGCATTGACCCGAAGTTACCTATTTGGAAACGCGATTCGATAAGAAGAGCCCGTAAGCAACAAGAGAATGGCAAATATCCAGTGGAATCGTCCAAGAAAAAAGCAGCCACAGAAAAGGTCACGAGGTGACCTCTTTTTCTTTCATATAAATTTCACAGACATTTCTTACGGTCACGGCCACAGGTTGAAAATCATAATCCAAGGCACTTATTACTTTCTCGGAACTATAATAGTTTTTATGATGTCCTGATCGAGCAGTATGTTTAGTCAACCGTCGTGGACTACCCATGAGCAAACTTTTCAAGCTATCCAGACGCCAAGCGACCTCTGTAAGTGTTTTTGAAACTTTTATAGATGGTTTTTTAACAGCAAAACAATCGGCAATTTGGTCTAGCACATCTCTAAAAGGCAAATTTTCAGAAACAAGAATGAACCGCTCGTTTTTAATAGTACTTTTCATTAAAAGAAGCATACTTTTTATTACATCTTCGATACCGACAAAACCAGTAATTCCCTCGGTGTAGTACTTGAATCCGCCAGCTACAGAAGAAAATAATTTGCCGGCAGCGGTATTCCATAATCCGGGCCCTAATATCACACCAGGGTTAACGATGATCACATCCAAACCTTCTTGTGAAGCACGCCAAACTTCCATTTCGGCGCCATATTTGGTAATCGCATAACCATGATGTTTTAGTTCGGCATTCCATTCGTTTCCTTCGGTAACAAATTTTTGACCGGGGAGTTCGTCCAGTGTAGCGATAGAACTGACAAAACAGAACTTTTCCACTTCGTTTTCAAGAGAAAGATTAACCAAATTGGCCGTTCCTTTAATATTGACCTTTCGTAGCTCATAATAATCCTTCGAATCAAAAGAGATCATGGCTGCACAGTGATAAACCAGCTTAAAGGAGTCCAAAAAAACTTCTTGCAAAGAAGTGATATCGGTGATATCGGCTTCCTTCCAGGTGATTTTAGCAAAAAGTGCGTCCGCAGTATCCGTATAATAACCAAAAATACGTTTTACAAGTTGCAAATCACTTGATCTTCTATGAATAGCTACGATATCATTCCTTTGCCGGGTGAGTTGATACAGTAAATGAGAACCGACTAAACCGGTACCTCCGGTGACTAAAACCATAGAACGAATTTAGTCTTTTTTCTATTTGTCTTTTATCTTAGTTCTTATAAATATATCTTTGCCCAAAACTTAACGAAATGACCAAAAATTTAGTAGAAGAATTGCGATGGCGAGGTATGGTTCAAGATATGATGCCGGGCACCGAAGAGCAACTGCAAAAAGAAATGACAACTGCATACATCGGCTTCGATCCTACGTCTGATTCATTACACATAGGTAGTCTTGTACCGATTATTCTGCTAAAACATATTTACAATGCAGGTCATAAACCCATAGCCTTGATTGGAGGGGCTACTGGCATGATTGGTGACCCCTCAGGAAAATCTGATGAGCGCAATTTATTAAACGAAGAAACGCTGGCAAAAAATGTGGAAGGAATCAAAAAGACCTTAGCGCGTTTTCTGGATTTTGAAGCCGATAGAGAGAACGCCCCGATACTTGTCAATAATTATGACTGGATGAAGGACTTTACCTTTATTGAATTCGCACGCGACATAGGGAAGCGAATCACGGTGAACTATATGATGGCCAAAGATTCTGTGAAAAAGCGAATTTCAGGTGAATCAGGTACCGGCATGAGCTTTACGGAATTTACCTATCAACTTATTCAGGGGTACGATTTTTATTATCTGTATAAACACTACAATTGCCTACTACAAATGGGAGGCTCTGACCAATGGGGTAATATCACCACAGGTACCGAGTTGGTTCGGAGGATGAATGCCCCAGAAGAGGCTAAGGCCTATGCAATGACATGCCCACTTATCACAAAAACCGATGGATCAAAATTTGGAAAATCAGAAGATGGGAACATTTGGCTTGATGCTGCTAAAACCTCCGTCTATAGATTTTATCAATTCTGGCTCAATACATCTGATAATGATGCCGAAAAATATATTAAGATTTTTACGTTTCTAGACAAAGAGACCATTGATGATTTAATTATAAAACACAAAGAGACTCCACATTTTCGCTTATTACAAAAGAAATTAGCCGAAGAGGTTACCACTTTTGTACATAGCAAAGAGGAATTGGACAAGGCTGTGACGGCATCGAATATTTTATTCGGTAAATCTACTGCTGAAGATTTAAAAAGCTTGGATGAGCAAACTTTTTTAGATGTTTTCGATGGCGTTCCACAGGCAAAGGTTGCTACTATCGATATTGAAAGTGGACTCGATATGATCGCGGCTTTGGCAGCCAAGACGAACTTTTTAAACTCGAATGGAGAGGCGCGCAGAGCATTGAAAGAAAATAGTATTTCTGTAAATAAAGAAAAAGTAAAAGAAGATTATCTTATCACTGGTAAAGACCTGATTGCTGATAAGTACGTATTGCTGCAACGCGGCAAAAAAAGCTATTTTTTATTGCATTTAGATTGATTGAGTCAATTTGTACAAGATTCTTTTTGGGATACCGTGATGACTGTTTAACCCCCATACCGGAATTTTAATAGTATCTTGTAGTGCACACCTCATTGGATCGCGACATCCAATTTTTGTTCCGTTATGACGTTTTTCATGGCGAACAAAATCTAACAAAGTCATTCCCGTTGTACGGGAAGTCTCAATGGTTTTGTTATTAAGAATGAATCTTATCATACCTGTAGAATATAAATTTGACAATACCCCTTATTATGAATCAGTCATTTTGAAAATAGTGATTGACCAAATCTATTTTTTCTTCTTTTTCACTATCGGACAACCAGCTCGCTTTAAAGCTATTTTTCACCAATTCGGTGATTTGTATTTTGGTAAGATTGAGGGCTTTGGCAATACCTAAATAGTTTTCGTTCATATAACCGCCAAAATAGGCGGGATCATCAGAATTTACCGTTACCAATAAATTTTTATCCATCATTTTAACTATAGGGTGTTCTTTAAGGTCTTTCACCACTTTTAGCTCAAGATTAGACAATGGGCATAATGTTAATGGCATCTGTGATTCGGCCAATCTTTTCATAAGAAGGTGATCTTCGATTGCCCTGTTACCGTGATCAATCCGTTCAACTTTCAACAAATCTAGAGCTTCCCAAATATACTCTGGAGGGCCTTCTTCACCGGCATGTGCTACTACTTTGAAACCTTTTTCACGGGACTTGGCAAAAACGCGTTCAAATTTTGAAGGAGGATTCCCTACTTCGGAAGAGTCCAGTCCTACACCGTCGATCCATTCTTTATACGGTAGTGCTTCTTCTAATGTCTTAAAAGCAGAAGCTTCATCTAGGTGCCTCAAAAAAGACATAATAAGCTTGTAGCTTATATTTAATCGTTGTCTTCCATCTTCTAATGCCTTATATATTCCGTTAATCACAGTGCTAAAAGAAACACCTCTATCTGTATGTGTTTGTGGATCAAAAAATATCTCAACATGCAGCACATTCTGTTGATGTATCTTAGTAAGATAGGCCCATGTTAGGTCATAAAAATCTTCTTCAGTAATTAACACATTAGCACCTTCATAGTAGATGTCCAGAAACTCTTGAAGGTTCTTAAAACTGTAGGCTCTTTTGAGTTCTTCAACGCTCGAATATTTGATCTTTTTATTGTTGCGCTCCGCAATTTTAATCATTAATTCTGGCTCAAAAGTTCCTTCAATATGCAAGTGAAGTTCAGCTTTTGGAATATTTTCAATGAATTCTTTCAATGTGCTATCGGCCATAAGAAACGTTTTAATTTTCTTTCAGGGTAAAAGATATTTAAAAGTACTAAATTTTAAAGATTGTTAAGGTGTTAGCGTTCATTCAAAAATGTTCTTAAGAAAGGGCCGGAAGAAACTAATTTTGCTGAAAAAGGGAAAAATTCTCTTAGTTGCTTGAGATATGATCTCGTATTGAGCAGTTATAGATGATTACAGATGGAGGACTCTTTACGGGAAGACATGAATTGAGCTAAATTAATTGTTCATGCGCTTCGTGAGCATTCGTATTTGCCCCATATGATTTGCCTGATGTTCCATGACATGATACCAGGCCCAATGATTATTCATGTTACCACCACTTGTCTTAGCAGCGAACCATTTATCGTCTTTGGTTTTTAGAAGGCGCAGGGTTTCTTCGCGTACCTCATTCCAACTATTTAAATAGAAATCAATGGGTTTACCAACAAGCTCTTTTCTCGCTTTGGTACCCAAACGCATCGGCGTTTGCCATTTTTTGGACTCTTCTGAATTATATCCCCTATTTTCAAAGGTATATACCTGATAGTATTTTTCTGTAGCGGCCAGATGTAGAATCAACGCTCCGATTCTATTGGCATCATCGTCTAATAAGAAGTCTGTTTGCCTTTGACTCAGGTTTTGTACACTTCGTGTTACCCGGCTTTTAAGATCATCCAGCATTTCGACTAAAGCGCCGATTTGCGGACTATACCCTTCCCTTGGATTGATGGTGTTCTGGACATATATATGGATTCCGAATAGCAGCACTGCGATACTAACGCTTTTTTGTAAAGTCAATGATTTCATATCTGGAGGTTTTCAACAAAATTAAATGCTTTTATGAGGCGGCAGAGATAAATAGTTGTTAAAATTTATTTCAGAATATTTAATTTCAAAACATACTAAAGTGTATTTTTAAGAGTTATGAATTAGCATAAATTATTAATTATCAAATAATTAATTGATAACTAATTTATTTTAAATCAAACTAATCAGTATTTTAATCGACAAATTAGGATTCTTAAGGTTTAAGTTGTTCTCATAATGAAAATACCTGAAAAACCAACGCCATGAACCAGGAAATCAAACGCAAACTAACGCGCCAAAAGCTCATCGATAGGGGCTATGAGCTCATCAATATGTATGGCTATCATGCCGTTAGTATAGACCTTATTATTAAAGAAGTTGGTCTAACCAAAGGAGCTTTTTACTACCACTTTAAGAATAAACATCAATTCATAGCAGCGATCATCAATGAACGTGTGGAAAAAGAAATCCACAGTGAGTTTATTGAGCCCATTTGCAAGCGAGGAAATCCAATATTTATTCTAACAGATTTACTACAGGATAAATTAATCAACGATGATTCTTTAAACCCCAATTTAGGAAGCCCTATCATGAACTTAATAGTCACTTTAAGCTACGAAAGAAATGACTATCAATTACAGGCACAACTTCGAGAGGTTCTTGATAACTGGAAAATAGCCATTATAAACTTGCTTCATAGAGGTATTGAAGATGGTTATATCGCGCGACACGTCAATACAGAACCTGTTGCCGAATTTATCATTAACTCCTTGGAGGGTGTAAGAACTTTGAAGCGAACCACGAATAATAAGGCATTGTTCTACAACTTTATGGAACAGTTCAAAAACTATCTGGGCACCCTAAAACCAACCAAAGGAGAACAAAGACATTATTTAGACGCCTCTTAAGCAATGTCTAGTTATTCCTTAAGGAGCCCAACCTTATTTTCTTGGTTAAAACAATGGCATCCGTGTTAACAAAAGGCTTGGGCATCATATGCTCAGGCCTTTTATGTATCGTAAAGTCTTTATGAGATAGAAGATCATATGAATATTCCAGAACATTAAAATCAACCTTTTCATTCTTTGGTAATCTGAAGGAAATATTCAACGAATCCTGATCAGATACATAGTATCGAAATAGCGCTTTACTTGGTCTTACGCTGTCAAGCTTTAGCTCTAATCCGTTACAGGTAAAATCATTAAATACAATATTCGCATTAGCGTAAAAACGTAATAAATTTACTTTGCGCTGCGGTTGAATAACAAAGTTGACATGTCTTGATGAATCAATTATCGTATCCTTTTTGACACTTACTTTAAAAGGATTCAACATTTTTACCGGAGCTTCAGCCGCATAACTATAACCAGTATTGTATTTGCTACCGGCGGCACTCTCAACATACTTAGAGGCTTCTTCAGGATTTTCACCCAAGTACCCCTTCGTCCATTCATCCAAAATGGCATCGTAGGTGACCCAATAGGCTTTTCGCGCATCTGCATTTTGATAATATACTAAACTGTTAGGTTTTTTCCTGTTTTTCGAAAAATCATTCTGAGCATGTGCTTGAAAGAATAAAATGATCGCAATCAAAAAACTTAAATAAGCAAGTGGCCTTTTCCATTGATAAGAACCGACAACCGGCAACAGTAACCCGAATAGCAATACGGTGAAAATGGCACTTCCCACTAACATTTCCAAGCCCAATCCTATTGGAAGAAATTGAATCAACGGAGAAAGAATCAACACAGCAGGAGCTGCCAATAGCAGTAGTAGGAATACATTTGGATTTTCCTGGCGGATCAACACCCAAAGCGATACTAACCCAAAAAATACAGGAATTATGAAATAGGCCGCTCCCTTGAGATAAAAAGCAATGAAAGCATTGATAATAATCCATAAAAAGAGAGGGGCAACAAATGCATTCACCACATTTTCTGTTTTGAATTTTCTGTAGCAGATAAAGAGGATTCCCAGGGTTAAAACAACAAAAAAAGCAATATAGATACGTCCATTGTACGTAAAACCATGTTGGATTTCATTGTAATGAGGATAAAGCTTATCCAGCAATAACCACCCAAAATAACTCACCAAGCCACTTAGTACGAATGATATTGTAAAGGGAATGAAGCCTTTACCAATTTCTTTAGCGGTAAGCGCACCTTTTTTGATGCCAAAGGCTATCAAGATGATAAAAATAAAAACGGCTAAAATTAACATAGGGAGTACCCAAGAAAACGGATAACTTATCATATTGGCAAAAGGAAAACTAACATAAACATTATCTTCTTGAGCTTTCAGTTTGGACAAGTCCGCTTCAGCGAAGTAGGCTAATAAAGGCATTAAATAAGAACCTTGATGTTGCAAGGTATTTTCATCGAGATTTTCATAGTTGTCCTGTGCAGTATGATAGTCAAAATGATCATCAATGAAGGCGAAAAAGAAACTGTCAATATCGGCCTCTTCCCGGAGGATAGTTGAGTCGGTATCGTTGGGAAGCAGTTTATAAATGCTATACATAAGAGAGGAAGCCACAGGATATTGTGGATTTGCCTCAATGAAGTTCTTGATTAAATTGGCATTGCCACCATTGGTCTCAACGATCATATTACTGGGGCCTCCACTACCACGAGCTTCAAAGTTTAATGCCAATCCAACGTCTTTTGCCCAGGGATGCTCTCTAACGAAGAGTTTCGCACCATCCAATCCCACTTCTTCAGCGTCCGTAAATAAAATAATGATATCATTTTTAGGTTGCACTCCGGTTGCCAGATAGGCTCTTAAACCTTCTAGAATGGTTACAATACCACTACCCGCATCACTGGCACCATAAGAAGGGACTAAAGCGCTATCGTAATGCGACATGAGCAGCAAGGCTTTCCCGCTACCGGAACCCTCAATTTTTGCGATGATATTCTTTGGTTTATCGATCACTGGGCTGTTTCCCCAGGAAGTTCCAACGATATATCCCTCTTGTACTTCCGGATTAAGCCCCAATTTTCTTAATTCATCCAGAAGATAATTTCGTACGTGCTCATGCGCCTCGGAGGTGATATAGTGCGGCTCTTTGGTGATTTCTTTTAGCGGAACCAAAGCACGTTCGGTCGAAAACTCGGTCTCAGCGAGCGCAGCTGGAGAACCCTTTTGTGGCATTAATGAGTAAAAACTGTAATAAGTAAGCGCAATAAGCACCAGAAAGGATATGAATGGTTTCATAGAGAATGAGTTAGATTGCTACAAGTACAATTTATTTGAGAAAAGTACGGAAATCGAGCACCGCTGGTACGACTATTGATGCATACTACAAAACTTAAATATGAAGCCATTTGCCACCCTCTTCACGGTATTTCTAATTACCTCGTGTATCCCTTTAAGCATTGCCCCAAAAATTGAAACCGATAAGGTAAAAATTGCTAAAAAATTCAAACGCGACCTGCCCAAACAATATGCCTTTATTTTTGAAGACCCAAAAGAAGCAGATCAATTCTACTTTTTTATAAACGAAAAATTTGATCTAAATTTTAACAATGTTGAGTCTAATGTTCCCTTCTTTGTAGATGGAAAGGAATATGCGCTAACTTTTTATGAAAGAGAAAAAGTAGACAGGACCTTAAATTTAGTACCATTAATTATAGATCAAAAATTAGAACAAGAAGACTGTGACCCTATTTTTGACGATTTATACACGTTCAGAATTGGTCATTGGTATTTGGTTTTAACGGTCATGGATGAAGCAATGACTGACTGTCTATCTCCAAATTATAATAATCGAGATGCCGTGGTAAAATACCTGCGAGATTTAAGAGAAGAATATCTTACGACCAACGATTATATGGTTGCAAAACTCAGAAACAGGCTTGTAAAACATTAACCGATCATCAAATTGCAGCCACGAATATCAGAATGATCAAAACGACCCAGTACTTCGAAGGAACCATCACTATAGATTTTTCCTAAATCTTGGGTGGCGATAAATGAACATGAGTTGTAATTAGCCAAATCGATGATGTTGAGACCTCCGGTTTTTTGACCCGATAGAATAGTCATAGGATCTTCGGTATCTCTTGTTAGAATTTGCATCCATGGCGGACAATGAAAAATCCCGTTTCCTTTTGAGTATGCTTGACTCAATAGTTCGGTCATTCCGTATTCTGAGTGGATTTCTGTAACGCCAAATCCATTTTTTAACAGGGTATGAAGCTCATCGCGAATGAGTTCTTTTCGCTTTCCTTTCATACCACCGGTTTCCATTACAATCGTGTTGTTAAGCTCAAAAGTATAAGTCTCAATAAGATCTAATAAAGCGAATGAAACACCTATTAGTAGCACTTTTTGTCCATTTTTGTCCAAAACCTGTAGTTTTTTGGCTAATTTTTGATGATTTTGGAGAAAAAAGCCACTGTCAGTTTTTTTTGTTCGTTTGATCAAATCGTCAATCATATGAATAAGCGAGGAACCCCCTCGCTCCAGATAACTAGGCAGTAAGGCAAGAATTGTGTAGTCCTCAATAGTTCCGTAAAAATGTTGGAATCCCTTCAGGTAGCTCTGTTTGTATAAAGAGATGTCTGTTACAAAATGCTTGCTTACCTGGTTTCCAGTGGTGCCCGAACTGGTAAAGATTTCTTGTATAGCATCTTGCGATGACACCACCCGGCGTGACTTAAAGAATTCTATGGGTAAAAACGGAATCTGATTGACCTCCGAGACATCACTAGAATGTACGTAGAGCAAGTCACAGAATGATCGGTATACAAGATTGTTTTCAAATTGATGTTTGAAAACACTTAGAGCAATTTGTTTGAATTCATCTTCAGATCTTATGTCGAATACTGGAAACATTGGTTGCAAAAATAGAACTATTTAACGCAACCATTCAAAATAAGAGCATCTTAGAAACACAAATAATAAGGGAGACAATGAGAAATTTTTTTTTGTATGCTGTAACCATATTATTGATGTCATCGTGTGCCTTAGACGATGATTCAAGTAGTTTTGAGCTTCAAACCTTGCCAATTAAATCGGCTGAGGTTCCGGCATCATTTACATTAAACGAATTGTACAATATCACAGTTACTTATGATTTACCGAACGGATGTCATAATTTTCATAGCTTGTTCTTTCAACAAGAAGGCAATGAGCGAATCGTGGCTATTAACACCTTAGTGAGTTTAGGCGTGGTGTGTACCGAAGCACTTATTGAAGAAAGTTTTACTTTTGACATAATTGCTTCGCAACGCGACGATTATGTTTTTAAGTTCTGGAAAGGCGTCGATACGAATGGTGAGAATATATTTGATGAAGTAATAGTGCCAGTAAATGAGTAAATAAAGCCAACTATATAATGAGTTTAGAAAAACTCATAAAACAGTGTAAACAAAAAGACCTAAAAGCACAGTCACAAGTTTACCATCTATTTGCGGGTAAGCTCTTTGCGCTATGCCTGAAATATTCGAAAAACCACCAAGATGCTCAGGATAATTTACAAGATGGATTCATTACCATCTTTAAGAAAATAGAGCAATATAAATTCAAGGGGTCTTTTGAAGGATGGTTGAAACGTATTATGATCAACACTGCTTTGCAGAAGTATAGAGAGAAAAGCGTGTTGAATCTGGTAACAGAGGAAATTCCTGATAGGATAGAAGTTGAATTGGATGAAGAACAGGTTTCTTTAGACTTTTTATTAAACTTAATTCAGCAATTACCAAACCAGTACCGTTTGGTTTTCAATTTATATGTGCTTGATGGATACTCGCACAAAGAAATTGCAGAAATGCTGGGTATTTCAGAGGGCACATCTAAATCAAACCTGTCGAGGGCAAGAATGACCTTAAAAAAGCGCTTGGAAGAGCAAGAATTATTAAAAAAAAATAAAGTTTCTGAGTAATGGAAGAAAAGAAACATATTGATAGATTATTTCAGGAAAAACTAAAAGATTTTGAGGTATTTCCTGAGCCCAATGTTTGGAAAAACATTGAGCAAGAACTTTCGAAAAAGAAAAGGAGAAGAATTGTACCGCTGTGGCTGCGTTTAGGTAGTGCAGCGGCAATTCTATTATTGTTGGTAAGTACCGGGTTTTGGTATTTTGATCAGGATGATCAATTGCCAAACCCTATAAACACAAAGTCACCACTGATAAATGATGACATAGACCAACAGCCCTCAGGGCTCGAAGAAGAAAGTAAAGAAACTCTAGATGCTGAAAATCAAGGAAATAACCAAAATGAACAAGAAGCCAAAATAAAGCCTGATCAAAACAGCAATACAAATGAAGGAACGATCGCTAAGCAGATACCTAAGACTTATAATATAACCAAACAAGCGAAAGAAAGTGAGAATACAGCAAGCAAAGGAAATGCTCAAGAAATAGCTATAGCTCAAAATAGCAAGACAACCGAAACAACAAGAAAAGAAGATAGTAAAGAGACAGATCAAAAAGCACTAGAACAAAGAAAGGCGACAGGGCTATTAAATGAGGAAAAGAGTACCGTCGCTGACAATAAGACGCCTGAAAGGAAAGAATTTCAAATCACGAAAGACGATATTGCTGAAGCGATAGAAGATCAATTAAGTGAAGAGAATACTAGCGATGCGAGATCGAAAAAGTGGTCTGTAGGAACGGCTATTGCTCCTGTTTATTTTAATTCATTGAGCGATGGCTCACCGATCAATACATCCTTATCAGGAAATGAAAAAGAAACGAACACTTCTTTGTCCTATGGCGTGAAGGTAAATTATCAGATTAACGATAGGTTAAGTTTGCAATCAGGCATCAACAATGTTGAATTGGCGTATAAAACCCAAGGGGTGACGGCCTTGATAGCCTCCAGTGAAATGCAATTTTCTGGAGCAGACGTAGGTACCAACATCAATGGTATCAACCTAATTGCTATTTCTAATAACCAGATTGCGGCGCAAAGCTCTGAGTTGGGCGCTCAGAGAGGTGTGATTAATCTTCGAGGAGATTTGAACCAGTCGATGAGTTATATAGAGATCCCGATGGAAGCCAAATATGCGCTGCTTAATAAAAAATTCGGCGTGCATTTGGTAGGAGGTGTTAGCACGTATCTTTTGTATAGCAATGAAGTGTCTTTATTAGATCAAAACGGAAGTACAAGTCTGGGTGAAGCTTCTAATATTAACGATGTCAATTTTAGCGGAAATTTAGGTTTAGATCTGGATTATAAGCTTAACAAAAAACTCTTTATCAATGTATCACCAATGTTTAAGTATCAAATGAATACATTTTCAAGAAATGACGGTGGTTTTCAACCTTACTATTTAGGAGTTTACACCGGGTTAAATTTTAGGTTTTAGTTGGTTAATTATATTTGGTTGGTTACCAAATGTGCAAGCAACCGGACTTTTAAAAGTCCGGTTGTTTTGTTTTATAAACGACCATAAATATTCGTATTTTCGCAGCAAGAACCTAACTAAAGTTAAAACAAAAGAGATATGGAAGCAGTAGCAACTGATTTTAGAATGCAGCAGGCACTTGAACAACTAGGCGTTTCCCCTTTAAATGAAGGGACTTCTACGGGATCAAATTGGTTTTCGAATGGCGAAGCAATCAAGAGTTATTCACCAGTAGATGGACAATTAATTGGCAGTGTGAAAGCTACGACCAAAGAGGATTATAATAAAGCTATGAAAGCGGCTACTGCAGCTTTTAAAATCTGGCGCTTAAAACCTGCACCCCAACGCGGCGAAATCGTACGTCAGTTTGGTGAAAAACTTCGTGAACTCAAGGAACCACTTGGCAAACTGGTCTCATATGAAATGGGAAAAAGCTATCAAGAAGGACTTGGCGAAGTGCAAGAAATGATCGACATCTGTGATTTTGCGGTCGGTTTATCACGTCAATTGCATGGTTTGACGATGCATTCAGAACGCCCGGGTCATCGAATGTACGAGCAATATCACCCATTGGGCGTAGTTGGTATAATTTCAGCGTTTAACTTTCCGGTGGCCGTCTGGTCATGGAATACAGCTTTGGCATGGGTATGTGGCGATGTCACCATTTGGAAGCCATCGGAAAAAGCACCTTTATGCGGTGTCGCTTGCCAGAATATAATAGCCGAGGTATTAAAAGCAAATGACTTGCCTGAAGGTATATCATGTTTAATCAACGGCGATTATCAAGTGGGTGAGTTTATGACTTCAGATACGCGAATTCCCTTAATCTCGGCTACCGGTAGTACGAGAATGGGAAAGATCGTTGCAAAAACAGTTGGCGAGCGCCTCGGAAAATCATTATTGGAATTGGGAGGCAACAATGCGATTATCGTCACTCCCGATGCTGATATAAAGATGACAGTCATAGGCGCTGTTTTTGGCGCTGTTGGCACCTGCGGGCAACGCTGTACATCTACGCGAAGATTGATCATTCATGAATCCATTTATGATAAAGTGAAGAGCGCTGTGGCGGATGCTTATCAACAACTAAAAATCGGTAATCCATTAGATGAGAACAACCATGTGGGTCCACTTATTGATAAAGATGCCGTCAAGATGTATCAACATGCGCTACAAAAGGTAGTTGAAGAAGGCGGTAACATTGTTGTTGAAGGAGGTGTTTTGGAAGGCGAAGGCTATGAGAGTGGTTGTTATGTAAAACCAGCGATTGCCGAAGCTGATAATTCTTTTGAAATCGTGCAGCATGAAACTTTTGCGCCGATCTTGTATTTGTTAAAATATTCGGGGGATGTCGAGAACGCCATCGAAATTCAAAATGGTGTGGCACAAGGTTTGTCATCTGCGATTATGACAAATAATCTTCGTGAAGCTGAACGTTTTTTAAGCCATGCCGGTTCCGATTGTGGAATTGCCAATGTAAACATCGGTACTTCAGGTGCTGAGATTGGTGGCGCTTTTGGTGGGGAAAAAGATACTGGCGGTGGCCGTGAAAGCGGGTCTGATGCCTGGAAAATCTATATGCGTCGTCAGACCAATACCATTAACTATACAACAGATCTTCCATTAGCACAGGGTATTAAATTTGACTTGTAAGTAAGCCGGATGGTAAAAAAGTTGAAAAGATTTTTTTAGGAGCAAGTTGCGTTTAGCTATTTGGCCAAACGCAACTTTTAGTTTATAGCTGGACGGCATTAATATTCGAGTCCGAAATGCTCCATTGCCTCTTGGTAAGACATCTTTTTAAGGTCATTTAATGTTCTGGAGGACGAGCTGCTTGCAACAAAAATGAACCGGAAATTCAAATTGCCTTGATTAAACGTTGAAAGTAACGTTATTTCACCTACAGCGATACGATCAATTTCCAGTATAACTGATCCTCCGCTCGTAATTGGGAAAACTTCCCAATAATTATTTCCGTTGACAGTTGCATAACCATAAACAAAGCCCGTATCAAAAATATCTTGCGTTAATTCTGGTATTGACAACACATTTGTACCTATCGCTACTGATTGGTTTTCGAGTAAAACAGAAGTAACATTTGCATTTCCATCAAGGCCGTCGATACCGTTCAAACCATCTTGTCCAGGCGGCCCCTGAGGCCCTGTGGCACCATCTTCACCATCGCAGGATAGGAACAATATGACAAGTAATGACATCACTGCGAACTTTGTTTTTAAAATTAAATTTTTCTTTTTCATAACATTAGATTTAAATATTAGCATTTATTTATACTACTACTCGAAATGCTTGTAGGGGAACTAATTAGGCGCAAAGTTGAGGAAATATTGTAATTCGAAACAAGAGGAAAATTCCTGTTTTTTAGTGGGTGTTTTTCCCTGCTCTGTTATCATAAACAAAAAAACCTTGTCTCAATGCCAAACTGTATGGGAGAAACAAGGCTATATTATTCGTTGAATGTTTCAACTATATTTATGATGCAAATATCTGCAATACGTTGCTTTAGATCAAGGGGAAAAATCCCCTTTTTAGATGGGGATTTTTCCCGAAAGAATGTCAATTCTTAACAATTGCTTTATTTGACATATAGAATAAAAAAAGATAAAAAACGTTTCTCTTTACGGGTGGTTTTTTATATTTATCGCTCTAATTGACACGAAAATTGCCCCTGTAATCCGGGTAATAATTTAATTATCAGTTAATTACAGCAAACTGAATCACATGAAGAGACTCATACCTGTCATAGTACTTTCATTTGTCCTTTTTGGTTTTTTAAACATTAATCTGCAACAAGATAGGTGGATAGCTCCAGAAGAGGCTAAATCGGTTAAAAATCCGGTAAAGAGTATTGATAAAGGCCTATCAGCCAAAAGGGGGAAACGTATCTTCAAAACACGCTGTATGATCTGTCACGGTGTTAACGGTGTAGGAAATGGCCCAGGAGGTAAGGCTTTGAGTCCAAAACCACAAAATCTTACCTTGCCAATGGTACAGAAACAAACAGATGGTGAGATCTTTTGGAAAGTATCGAATGGACGCAATGCTATGATCAAATGGGGGCCCATCTTATCAGAAAATGAACGCTGGGACGTGGTAAACTACGTTCGCACTCTTGACAATTAATTGTATTTCAACTTACGTAATACCCGTAAGGCATCCTTATATTTAATGTATGCGGTTTTATCCTCTAACTCCCTAAGAAAGGGCTTGGCCTGCAATAACCTGCCCTTGGCATTTTCAAATCCGCTTAAAGCGCAGATCAGATAAGTAGTTGGCAAATGCTGCAAGTCGTAGGTTTCATTTTTGCTAAGGGGTATCTCTTTTCTCAACTTCTCAACAACGGCATTGTTACTGTTGTAGAGATGTTTTAAGACTATGGGATCGAATTTCGGGGGTTCAAATAAGAGCTCCGTAACAATATCATGAATGCCATTATCCTTAAAATTGATAATGGTCTTTTCCAATGGATACGATTTAAAATCAGGTTGGATACCCAAAGGAATGAATTCGGTAATAATAAAAGACTGTGCGTTAAATTGAATTTTTACCTCATCTAAAGCCGAATAAAAAAGACGTACCTGTTCATTGATCAAAGCAATATCTACACGCGAATAATACGTATCTCCGTCAACATCTTTTGGTAGGCCTGCCCAGCATAGTACAAATTGATCTTTGAAGACCTTATAGGTCGGATTTAATTCATCTGCATGGGAATTGATGAAGTCAAAAACACCGTTTAAGGTCAACTCAATATTATTGGCAGCATGCTTTTCTATAGAAGCTACTATCGATGTATTCGTGCTTTTTATCTTGAAAAAATAGTCGGCGGGCATCGAATTGCTCCCTACTCGATGGAAAACGGTATCTCGAGGATATTTCCAGATGGTTTTTTTTAAGGAAGTAATCTCATTGATAGGATGAATGGTAACCAAACCAACCACTTTATGACGTGAAAGGCGTGGGAACGATACATTTTCGTATTGAATCTTTGGAGGGTTTATCAAATAGGCATTGACAAGATTCTGGATTTTACTGTCATCAAAAAAGTCTACACCAATAATCTGGCTGCCTCTGTCTTTAACACCTACGATAATGTAGGAGTTATTTTCGGGATTGGAATTTGAAAGCGCACAAACATGCTTTAAAAATTTTGCCTTCCCTTCTTTAGAACCAAAATCTATGCGTAGTTTTTTGTCATAAAAACTATTTTCGTCATTATAGGCGAGCAAATTCTTAATTAAAAGCCGTTTGTTGATCATTTTTTAGAACACTAAGAAGCAGTAGCGACTGCAATATAACTATTTGGTGACGAATGTTGAAAGCGTATGTTTTAAGAAATGATTATAAAAAAACCGCCCCGGAAACCGAGGCGGCGTTGGTTGAAATTAATCAACCAAAATCAACTAACCAAACCTTATCTTTATGCTTTTACAGCTATCTTTTTAGTTCTGCGATTCGTCTTGAATCGTTTTGTATTTCTTTGTTTTTGTTTTGAAGTTCCGTTCTTGAATAGAATATTACCTCTACCTGTAAATTCGTATGTTGTTCCGGAAGCACGATGGAATAAACTCACTAAACCATCATTTATAACGCTCAATTCAAACTCTTCATTGTCAAAGAAATCATAATCTAATGTTAAAATTTTGAGATCATCTCTACCGGCTACATCAAACACCTCATAATCACCTACAAAATCCCATTGTAATAGATCAATATTCGTGCCATTTTCATCTTGTGATGATCTAAATGTATTGGTTGGGCCTGGAGTAAACTCCAGGTAATTTTCATTATCAAATTCATTCAGAACACCTTCTTCACTTATATAGGTTTTTTCCCAAGCAACATATTCCTGTAAAAAATACTCAATATTGTCATAGAATACCAGATCATAATCAAAGGTATTTCTAAAGTGTCCTATCAAGTAATATGAAGTATTTGAAAACGTATCTCGTATTCGAATCTCATCTCTTGACAACTGATCTACCACTAAGTCAATGAACCCGTCTTGATTATGGTCAACTTCTAACACTCCATTGTAGGTGTCGTAATAACCAATTTGTAGCCCCAGTCCATTTCCGATGGAACCAATGCCAACAAGATTGTTGTTAGCATATAAACGACCGTTTTGAAATGAAATTGTGAAAGCTTTTGATAAAAATGGAACATCTCCACCGCCCGTAGTACGATTGAAGTCTACATACCATAAATCATACGAGGTAACTAACTGCTCTAGGCTGATGCTATTATCGATAAAACCATTATCAATAGCAACCACGCAAGAACTGAATAAGGTAACGGTTAGAAAAAGTCCTGAAAGTAATTTTAAAAGCTTCATAAGGCACTAATTTTAATGTTCTGTAAGGCAGAAATCAAATGCTGTGCCAAAAAAATATTAGGGGTAGTAAAGCGTCTTTTCTTTTTTGATGTTTTGCAATCTGAAGTAACGTTTTTTTCCTCTTACAATATAGCTTACAACAGCTTCATTATCAGATAATTCAAAAACTCTTACAGGTTTATATTTTGGAGGCTCGTTGCCGAATTCTTCTTTTGGATCTCCAGACAAAATAAAGTCTCTATCTCTAGGTATTTTTTTAATAAAATTGGCAACTAGCCTAAGTTCATTATCTTGTAATTGAGATTGAAGTTTGGCAACTTTTCTATTGAAATATATAGAATCAAAAACGATTTCTTGCAATGGTTTTTTTGCGATTAAAGTAATCATCGTTCCGCTGGAGCCAGGTTGACCCCCAACCCAATCCTGATAATACATTGTAGTGAAATCAACAGGTGGTTTTTTATCAAAGCTGTCTTTATTACATTGTGAAAAACTCATAAGCAAAGCAGCTATTGGAATTAGAACTAATTTCGTCATGATTAAAATTTATGAAATAGAAATCAATTAAGATGCCATATTAATATGCTCTCCTTTTTTTTCCTTCATAAAAGTTCATAAAGGCGCGATTCACCACTTTAGTGCCGCCAGGAGTCGGATATTTGCCCGTAAAATACCAATCACCCAGATGATCGGGGCAGGCTTCATGCAAGCCTTCTATTGATTGAAAGATCACTTTTACGTCAGCCTTGATGTCTTCGGTCTTTAACATTTCGGCTATTTTGTCTGAAATTTGACCAGGAGTAAAGGGTTTGTAAATAGCGCGTACATAATTTTCGAGTTCACCTTCAGGTACATGATCCTGGTTCTTGCATTTTTTGTAGACTTCTTCGACGATATGGTATTGATTCGTTTCCTTTAAAAGTGCAATAGCTGCTTTAAAAGCAATGAATTCATCAATACGTGCCATGTCGATACCATAGCAGTCGGGATAGCGGATTTGTGGAGCTGATGAAACCACTACAATTTGCTTCGGGTTTAAGCGATCTAAAATCTTGATGATGCTTTTCTTCAATGTAGTGCCTCGAACAATACTATCGTCAATAATAACCAAATTATCAGTTGGTTTGACCACGCCATAGGTCACGTCATACACGTGTGCTACAAGGTCATCGCGACTGCTGTCATCGGCAATAAAGGTGCGTAATTTAGCATCTTTAATGGCAATCTTCTCGAAACGCGCTTTTTCTGATAGTACTTCATTAACCTGCTTAGCCGAAAGTGATCGTTTTCCTTTCAATATTGCTTCAAGCTTATGGTGCTTTAGATAATCATCGGCTGCCTGCGCCATCCCAAAAAATGATGTTTCCGCAGTATTTGGTATGTAAGAAAATACAGTGCTATTAACATCATTATCAATGGCCTCCAGTATTTTTGGAAATACAAGACGGCCCAGATTCTTACGCTCATTATAGATTTCTGCATCGCTGCCACGTGAAAAGTAAATACGTTCAAAAGAGCACGATTTTTTAGGTAATTGCTCTTTGATCTTCTCAATTGAAATCACACCATTTTTCTTAATTATTAAGGCATGTGCGTGCTCTAGTTCTTTGACTTCTTCATACTCAACATTAAAAACAGTTTGTATCACAGGACGCTCTGAGGCTACGACAACAACCTCATCATCTTTATAGTAATATGTCGGACGAATGCCCGCGGGATCACGGTATACAAAAGCATCACCGTGACCAATAAGGCCGACCATGGCATAACCACCATCCCAATTCTTTGAAGCACGTTTCAATACATTTTTAATATCTAATTCTTCCTCAATAATCGAAGACGCCTCTTTTTTACTAATTCCTTTTTCTTTACACCTTTGATATAAATTTTGTACTTCGTCATCCAAAAAATGGCCTATCTTTTCCATGATAGTGACAGTATCAGTATTCTCCTTTGGATGTTGCCCCAATTCAATCAGTTCTTCCAATAACTCATTAGAATTAGTCATATTAAAATTGCCGGCAACGATGAGGTTTTTGTGTTTCCAGTTGTTTTGGCGTAAAAAAGGGTGTACGTTCTCGATTCTATTTTTACCAAAAGTTCCATAGCGAACATGGCCTAAGAATAGATTACCTACGTAAGGCATATTCTCTAACTGCCATTGCACATCGTCTTTTTTACTTGGATTTTGTTCTAAAATTTCATTCAGGCGTGCATTGATCTGGGCAAAAATATCCTGAATTGGTGTTTGTTTGTTGGAGCGAACCCTGCTTATAAATCGCGTTCCAGGATTGACATCAAACTTAATACTGGCAAAACCAGCACCATCCTGACCGCGATTGTGCTGTTTTTCCATCATCAAGTACATTTTATTGATGCCATAAAACGAGGTGCCATATTTCTTTTGATAATAATCGAGTGGTTTTAGTAATCGCACTAAAGCAATACCACATTCATGCTTGATCGCGTCGCTCATTGATTCATGTTAATAATAAAAAAATCCGCGTTTTTAGGCGCGGATTCATATTAGCTTAATTCGATTTCAAATTGTGTTAATTGTTTGAATGCCTTCAGGCGAGCTTCAACTTCTTCTGTTGTCAAAACTTGCATGCGCTCCGTTCCGAAGCGCTCTACACAGAAGGAAGCCAGGTTGGAACCATAAATCACCGCATTCTTCATATTTTCAAACGAAATATCTTCTGTTTTTGCAATATATCCTGCGAAGCCTCCCGCAAATGTGTCTCCGGCTCCTGTAGGATCAAATACTTCCGCTAATGGTAATGCCGGTGCAAAAAACATATTTCCGTTATTAAACAATAAAGCTCCATGTTCTCCTTTCTTAATGACGATATACTGAGGGCCCATATCATGAATTTTCTTGGCGGCATTTACCAAAGAATATTCACCACTTAATTGGCGCGCTTCCTCATCATTAATGGTAATTACATCTATGCGCTTAATAACCTCAAGCAAATCGTTTAAAGCCGAATTCATCCAAAAATTCATAGTGTCTAAAATGACTAATTTAGGTTTCACAGCCATCTGATCTAAAACAGAACTTTGGGTCAAAGGATGTAAATTACCTAACATTAATACCGGGGCATCTCTAAACGCTTCCGGAACTACAGGATTAAAATCAGCCAAGGTATTTAGCTCGGTGACCAGTGTGTCACGCGAATTCATGTCATTATGATAACGTCCACTCCAAAAAAAAGTCTTTCCTCCCTGTACGATTTCTACACCAGAAGTATCTATATTTCTATCGTTGAGTAGTTGAAGATATTCCTGAGGCATATCATCGCCCACTATAGAGACGATACCAGTTCGAATACCAAATTGCGAAGCTGCCAGTCCCACGAAAGTGGCAGAACCACCTAAAATTTTATCGGTTTTACCAAAAGGCGTTTCAATAGCGTCAAAAGCAACAGTTCCTACTGTTAATAATTTACCCATTCTTGTTTTTTTAATGTAATTTTGCCGTCTTACAGGCGAAACAGCCAATAGCTGTGCAAAAATAAGTTTAAAAAATGACTATCAAAGAAATACAGGAAGAAATTGTAGACGAGTTTTCGATGTTCGAAAATTGGATGGAACGCTACGAACATTTGATAACATTGGGAAAAGAGCTTCCATTGATTGATGAGCAGTATAAGACCGATGACTATATCATTAAAGGATGTCAATCGAAAGTATGGGTGCATGCCGGCTTAGAAGATGGTAATGTGGTCTTTACGGCAGACAGCGATGCAATTTTAACCAAAGGATTGGTCGGATTATTATTACGTGTATTTTCAAACCAGACTCCTCAGGAAATTATTGATGCTGATACGGATTTTATAGATGAAATAGGCTTAAAAGAACATCTTAGCCCAACGCGTGCCAATGGCCTGGTCTCTATGATCAAGCAATTGAAGTTGTATGCGGTTGCATTTCAAGCAAAATTAGCTTAATGTAGTATCTTTGTAACACTAAAAAGTGAATTATGACAGATGTAGAAGTACAAGAAGTAGGAGATAAGATCGTAGATGTTTTAAAAACCATTTACGACCCTGAAATTCCCGTAGACATCTATGAATTAGGCTTAATCTATGACGTATTTGTCAACGAAAATAAAGAAGCTAAAATCTTAATGACCTTAACATCTCCAAATTGCCCGGTGGCAGAAACACTTCCGGTAGAAGTTGAAGAAAAGGTGCAAACTTTAGACGAGATAGATAATGCCGACGTTGAGATCACCTTTGATCCACCCTGGAGTCAGGATATGATGAGCGAAGAAGCTAAACTGGAATTAGGATTTTTATAAAGCTATGGCAAGCGTTCAATGCTCTTGGTAAATTATGGCAGACGAAATAGTTAATAGAGTCGCGCAAAGTAAATTGATTACTATTGATCTTGAGGAATTTTATCCTAAAGGGGCGCGTATATTGCTTGATATTTCTGATTGGCTCTACGAAGGATTAATCTTACGGGAAAAAGATTTCCGCGAAAGCCTAAAGAATCATGACTGGAAGCAATATATGAATACCTATGTTGCATTGACCTGTTCTAAGGATGCGATCATCCCTTCATGGGCCTATTTACTAATTGCGACCTATCTTTCGCCATATGCGAAAAAAACGGTAGTTGGTGATTTAGAATTACTCGAAACAACAATTTTTCAGGAAATCATAGCTAACCTGGATATTTCTAAATACAAAGAAAAACCAATTATAATTAAAGGTTGTGCTCACAAGCCCATTCCCCCTACGGCCCCTGTATTGCTAGCCACAAAACTTCAACCTGTTGCTAAATCTATTTTATTTGGTGAAGCTTGTTCTACAGTACCGTTATTCAAACGAAAGTAATCGGCCATTCGTCGAAAAAATTCTTCGGTTTTCCAAAAATGCGTATTTTCGCCGCGCTTACAGAAACAAAACTAAAATTTTAATCATGAAAAAATTATGTATTGCAATTGCTATGGTGTTAGGGGTAGCATCATTTGCACAGACGAAAGAAGAACTTCAAGCAAAGCAGGCACCTAAAAAGGATTCGATTGCTAAGTTACAAGGTGAAGTAGATGCTATTCAGGCACAAATAGATGCTTTACCCGGCTGGAGAACAGGTGCTTTTGGTACCATCGGCGCCAACATTCAGGGCTTTAATGACTGGTATTCGAACGCGGCTCCTAATTCATCTACGGGTAATATAGGTGTGACCGTTAATGGATTTGCCAATTTAATTCAAGACAAGTATTTCTGGAGAAACTCAGCAAATGTGAACTTGGCCTGGGTTAAGAATGATAACGAAGATGACCCAAACGATAGCGAAGATTTTGATGGAACAACCGATGTTTTTACCATTTCGTCTTTATACGGTTATAGACTAAGCGACAAGTGGGCTATTTCTACTTTAGGAGAATACAGAACATCGATCATAAATAATTTTAACGATCCTGGATTTTTAGATCTAGGTGTTGGTGCTACCTGGACCCCACTTGAAAACTTAGTGGTGGTCATTCACCCATTGAACTACAATTTTGTATTTGCTGACAATGATGCAGCGTTCGATTCATCTGCTGGTGCTAAGATCGTGGCAGACTATACTGATAAATTAGGCCCTGTAAACTTTAAATCGAACCTTTCGACATTTCAAAGCTATAAAGAGGGTGACTTGTCTAACTGGACTTGGATCAATTCTTTCGGTTATACCTTCTGGAAAGGTATAGGCTTAGGCTTTGAATTTGGTTTAAGAGGAAACAAACAAGAAGCATTGAATAATTTACAAACCAGAGCTGTGAATCCTAATCCTACAGCAACATTTGGTGATGTGGACAATAAGGTACAATCTTACTGGTTGTTTGGTATAAATTATTCATTATAAGAACTTTTCAATCAAATTTAGAAGAGCTCAACAACTGAGCTCTTTTTTTATACCCTTAAATCAACTAATTTAGCAACTCAATAACCACTTTATGGCTTTACTGATCTTTTACGGGCTCATATCTATATTCTTTTCTTTTTTATGCTCAATACTGGAAGCGGTATTATTAAGTGTAACTCCCACTTTTATAAATGTTAAAAAGAAAGACGGCAAGGCTTATGCGGAAAACTTAGAGGCCTTAAAAAAGGATGTGGATAAACCCTTGATTGCGATTCTTACACTTAATACCATTGCGCATACGGTCGGTGCCATTTTAGTGGGTGTGCAGGCTAAAGCGGCATATGCAGAATTATATGGCTCAAAAACCAGGACAGTATTAGGTGTACAGTTTACCGAGGATCTAATGGTGGGTGTCGTTTCCACAATTATGACTATCTTAATTTTAGTCGCTTCTGAGATCATTCCTAAAACTATAGGAGCTACCTATTGGAAACAACTGGCTAACTTTACCAGTAAAGCATTGAATGTTTTGATTTTTCCGCTGAAGTGGACGGGAATATTATGGCTTTTGCAGTTGACAACCAAATTAATAGGTGGTAAAGGACACCATGGAAGCGTCTTGAGCAGAGAAGACTTCCATGCCATGACAGACATTGCGCATGAGGAAGGAGTTTTTGAAGAATCAGAATCGAAAGTGATCAAAAATTTACTCAATTTTAAGACGATTTTCGCAAAGGATGTCATGACGCCGAGAACAGTATTGAAAATAGCTTCAGAAGATCAGAATATCAAAGAATTCTTTGACGAGAATAAAGAGGACTTACGTTTTTCAAGAATACCAATATATAAAGAAAGCCAGGACAATATCACCGGATATGTACTAAAAGATGAGGTTTACAGGGATGTGGCTGAAGGAAAAGAGGCAGAAACCCTTGGAAATTTGAAGCGTAAACTATTAGCGGTTGATAGAAATGTTGCTATTCCAAACTTATTTCAAAAGCTCGTTGAAGAAAAGGAACATATAGCATTGGTGGTAGATGAATATGGCTCCATAAGTGGATTAGTGACTATGGAAGATGTTATTGAAACCCTTTTAGGCCTCGAGATCATGGACGAGAGCGATACCGATTCAGATATGCAACAACTCGCACGAAAAAATTGGGAAAAACGTGCAAAACGATTAGGGATTATTGAAGACATCTCGCCTGAAGGCGATAAGACAGAGTCTTAAAAGAAACTAGTGATACTCCTGATATAAGAAATCATTGTAAGGAAAACGTGTAATGTGAATTTTCTTAACAGCTTCAAAGACTTTTTCTCGAAACTCATCAAGGTTTTGCTTATTCAATGCAGAGATAAATAAACAGTCCTCACCTAGCTCAGCCATCCATGTTTTTTTCCATTCACTCAATGTGAAATGGGCCTTGGTTTTTTCAGTCACCAAATCATCTTCAGCGATTACTTCATGACGATAATTATCAATTTTATTAAAAACCAGTATAGTTGGTTTTTCAAGACTGCCGATCTCATCCAGTACTTTATTCACTGAATCAATATGTTCTTCGAAATTAGGATGTGAGATATCCACCACATGTAACAGCAAATCAGCCTCGCGAACTTCGTCTAATGTAGATTTGAAAGATTCAACCAGCTGTGTCGGGAGTTTACGTATAAAGCCCACAGTATCAGATAATAAAAACGGGATATTCTTAATTACTACCTTCCTGACCGTGGTATCAAGTGTGGCAAAGAGCTTATTTTCGGCAAAAACATCACTTTTACTAACTACATTCATCAGGGTAGACTTTCCAACGTTCGTATATCCAACCAGGGCCACACGTACCAATTTACCCCTGTTACCACGCTGAACAGCCATTTGCTTATCTATCGTGGCGAGCTTCTTTTTTAGTAAAGCAATTTTATCGCGTACAATACGTCTATCGGTTTCTATTTCTGTTTCACCCGGGCCTCTCATACCAATACCACCACGCTGTCTTTCTAAGTGCGTCCATAATCCTGCTAGACGAGGTAATAAATACTGATATTGGGCGAGTTCCACCTGGGTGCGCGCGTAATGCGTTTGTGCTCGTTGGGCAAAAATATCAAGTATTAAACTCGTTCGATCTAAAATCTTACATCGCAACAAGCGCTCAATATTTTTTTGCTGCGCCGGGCTCAATTCATCATCAAAAATAACGGAACCGATGTCATTGTTCTCAACAAAAGCGCGCACCTCCTCCATCTTTCCACTCCCAATAAAAGTTTTTGGATTAGGTATCTCTATCTTTTGCGTAAAACGTTTGACGACTTCACCTCCGGCCGTATAAGTAAGGAATTCCAACTCATCTAAATATTCTTTTGACCTGGTTTCATCCTGCGATTGGTTTATCACCCCAATCAATACTGCTTTTTCAAAATCTAACCGCTTCTTTTCTAACATGCGGCAAAGGTAGTAAGTTTGGTGATTTTTTGTACTTTTCGAGCTTTAAAAGATAAATTTGGATTCCACCTCAAAGAATTTATACACAATCGCTTTCTACAATCTTGAGAATCTGTTTGACACGATAGATGATCCTGATACCTTAGACGATGATTTTACGCCAAATGGCCGAAAAAAATGGAATGAAAAGCGCTACTATAGAAAACAGAAAAAATTGAGTTCGGTGATAGCGCAAATAGGTAAGGAAGAGACAAAAAAATCGCCCTCAATTGTTGGAATTGCAGAGGTAGAGAACATCGAAGTTATAAAAGACCTTATTTTTTCGAAGAAGCTTGTCGATGAGCATTATGGAATCGTACATTATGATTCTTCAGATGAGCGCGGAATTGAGGTAGCACTACTATATAAAAAAGAGGACTTCGAACTGCTCAACTCTGAGACATTTTCGGTTTTATTATACGATGAAGAAGGAGAACGCGATTATACGCGTGATATTTTATTTGTAACAGGAAAACTGAAAGGAGAAAAGATATATTGCTTTGTAAACCACTGGCCATCAAGACGCAAGGGGGCTCAAGAGACTGAACATAGGCGTATTCTAGTCGCTAAAAGATTACAGGAGCTTGTCGGAAACATAGCTGCAAAAGATGACGATGCCAAGATTATTATTATGGGAGATTTTAACGATAATCCAAACGACAGAAGTGTAAAGCAATATTTGCTCACTGAAGGCCTTTACAATCCTTATGAGTCTTTATACGATAAAGGAAAAGGAACAGTGACTCATGAGAAGAATTGGCTCCTGTTTGATCAAATAATCTTGAGTCAAAATTTTTTTGAAGGAAATACCGTATTAAAGTATACGCAGGCAGAAATATTCGACGAGCATTTCTTAAAATCCTGGAAAGGCAAACGAAAAGGTAGCCCCTTCAGAACCTACATTGGTAAGTGGCACCAGGGAGGGTATAGTGATCACTTCCCGGTGTATATTGTACTAGAAAAGAAACCATAAAAAACTCCTGCAATGTTGTTCTTGCAGGAGTTCACGCTATATAGGGTTTGGAGCTTTTAAAAGGGTTTTTCTTTTTAGTTGTAAATTAAGACTTAATTATAATTTTTGCTCTTTTTACCTCACCCCCGGAAACTATTTTCAGGTAATAAAAACCTTTTCTCAAATGCCCTAAGTCAAGTGAAATAGTATTTTCTCCTGCGCTTAATAACTCGTTTCTACTAGCTACCAAAGTTCCTCGGTAATTGTAGATTAAAATATCAGCCTCAGTAGCTAAAGATGATTCGAATTTTATATTTAAAATATCCTTAAACGGATTTGGATAGGCTTTAAACCTTGTTATAAAAAGCTCATCCGGATTGTCAGAACAAGACCCCAAAGTAGCCCCGCGTCTTAAGAACCAATTTACTGCATATTTAGGAACACAAATTGTCCCTCCTCTATGACAAATTTGAACTTTAGGAAAACGAGGATTATTTCCACAGCTAATGTCTTCCACGGTAATGACAATATCAACTGATGTCGCACAACCATTGGCATCAGTGACCGTCACAGAATACGTAGTGCTTTCCTCAGGACAGACCTCTACAGATACTGTGGTTTCGCCAGTGCTCCATTCATAATCATACGGTCCGGTACCTCCAGTCACAGAGGTAACGGCTACTGTAGTACAGGTATCGCCATACCCTAAGTATACTGTCGTATCTTCAGTGGTGGTAATTTCTAAAGCACCGGGCTCGGTAATGGTTACTTCATCAGTGACCGAAGTACCTAAGTGATCGGTGATCACAACGGTATAAGTTCCTGCAGCAAGGCCGCTTGCGGTCGCAGTAGATTGACCATCACTCCATTCATAGGTATACGGCTTAATACCTCCTGATGCGATCGCAGTGGCGGTTCCATCGGAAGCAGCGTTACATGTCACATTTGAAGTGGTTAAACTATCTAAAGACAATTCCTGTAATTGAAATCTTGCTGAAACCGGAAAATGGTCAGACGTCGTAGAAGCATAATCATTATCATAAAATTCATAATGCACGGTAGCAGTCTCATCAATATAATTAACTTCAACCTCATCGGAGGTAACAATATGATCGATCATATTTTCTCGAAACACAAAAGACCGAAAGCCATTTTCACTTAAAATGCTGGAAACAATGTTATAATTACTAGTATCAGCAACATAATCTTCGTATGAAGAAATGGTTGATGTAATATCAGCCACAGTTTCATCTACATCATCGTTAAAATCGCCTAAAAGAATGAAATCTGAATTCGGGAATTGCACATCCAGACTATCCTTTAGCACTTCAACATCATATTTTCGCATATCATAACGATTTTGCGCGTCACTACTGTTATTTGCTCTTGCATGTAGTGCAATAAAGTCAAATTGCTTGGTTTCTCCATCAATAGTGACATCTGCTGTCATTAAAAATGGCAGACGGCCACTTGCATAAAATCGATCTGTGGTACTTGGGTAATCAACTAAGGCAGAATCGTCTCCTCCATTATATAAAGGATGAATAGACTCCAGTAACACTTTAGTACTTAATAAACTTACGGTGTTGGTATTATAAATGAAACCTACCTTTTGCTTTACCCCGGGCTCATTTGGTCTCGAAACAGCCGGAGAAAGCACATAATCGTATCCGGGAATCTCGCTTATCAATTGTGCAAACAAAGCATCATCAGAAATTTCTTGAACAGTATAAACATCTGCATTTAAAGCCGCAAGTACTGTTTTTACACTATCTTTTTGAATGGAATCAGACATTGGATTGCCTGCAGCAGGTGAATTGCCTTCATCTCCAAACCATTCAATATTCCATGTTACAACGTCCAGTGTTTTATCTTTTGAAACTGTAACAGAGCTTGAAGGGGGCACATAGGCACCGGCACAAGCAATATCAGCTCTTAAGCGAGGGAGTAGTTGAAACGTGTCTTCAAATCTTCCTACAACACCAATGAGTTCTTCACAGGTATCAGGTTGACCTAAACCGACAATTTCTTCAACATCATTATCAATGCGTACTTCACCACTACCACTGCTATCTGTTACTGTGTAATTTGAATTTCCGAAGAGGATATCCCCCGGTTTAGGGAAGGCCGGATTCGTAATTCGAACCAGTTCTCCCGGGTGATTCGCGAGTTCACTCAAAGTAATGGTCAGAGGTTCAATCTGTTGATTTGGAATGCCGTTATTTTCAACACTTGTTACCGGACTTATCTGTATCTGATTGTTAAAAGAGCTTCTTACACCTGTGACTGTAATCGAGTCACCTATTTGAAATACGCCGTCACCATGCACCAATTCATCAAAAATGGCGATTCCGCCGGTGCCGTCTTGCAAATAAGCGGAACCAGCAAATTGGTCTGATACTGTTAATACGCCTGTAACCATTACGGCTTCACCATCACTAATAGACCTCGCTTCGGAAATTGAAATGAGATCTGGAGGCATTACAACTGTTCCACCTGGCCCGTAAGTGCCTATTGGGAAAGGAGTTCCAGCGGTATCATTAGAGATGGTACCATCTAAAGCATTAGGGCTACTAAATGACCAATTCGAAATAATAAAACTTGAACCATCTGGGCCCGTATTGTCGTTTCTGTAAGCCCATCCGTCCAAATATTCCCAAGCTTGACCTGACCCGTCGGTATTGATATCACCGAAAACATCTGCGACTTCGCCCTCAACAAATAATTCTATGGCGTCATCTCCGTTTATACTAGCTGCACCAGACGTATAGTCAGGTGCAAATCCAAAGTAAGTTGTAAAACCAGTAGCTTCAGAGGCGACGTAAATGAAATCTCCTTTTGAGACAGCGATCGCGGGAAATGTGAATTCCTGTCCGTCTGAACCTCCTCCATTATTTGCAGATCCAAAACCGTATAAGCTTAAGTCAGGGATATTTGCATTTACATAAAATTCAATTGCTTTTGGTACTCCACCAGATAAAGGGCCGTCTACAACACCGGTAATGATTAAATCTGGGCCATAACTTCCTAATGGAAAAGGACTAGTAGCATTATCATTCGTCGTTGCCCCATCCAAAACATTCGTACCACTAAAAATCCAATTTTCTAAAATAAAAGTCGTACCATCCGCACCAGTGTTGTCTTTTCTGTAAGCCCAACCGTCGAGGTACTCCCAAGGTTGACCCGTTCCATCAATATTTATATCACCGAAAACATCAACTACGCTTCCATTCAAGAATAACTCGATGGCATCATCTCCATTTACAGCTAAGGTACCAGAGGTATAATTTGGTGCAAAGCCAAAAAACTCAGTAAAACCGGTTTCCTCGGAAGCTATATAAATTACATCGCCTGCATTTGCTGATTCCATGGGGAATGTAAATTCTTGTCCATCTGAGCCTCCACCGTTATTGGCAGAACCGATACCATAAGCACTTAAATCAGGAATATCGCTTATGACTTTAAGCTCGACAGCTTTTGGTATACCGCCACTAAGAGGGCCATCGATAACCCCTGTAATTATTAGACCTGATGGATCAGGAGGAGTAGAAGAGTCTGTAGTAGCATCAGTAATAATACCGGAGGAATAACTGGTATCACTATCTACAGACCAAATTTTATATTGATAATTCGTATTTTCAGTTAAGCCGGTATGATCGAAACTGGTAAGGTCACCGACATAAATAATAGTACCACCACCAGCTAAAGTATTCCCGATAGTATATGCTGTTCCATCTTCGGGAACTCCGGCGACCGCAGAACCCGTAGCAAAAGCGATTAAAACATTATCGGCATTGCTATTCAATCCCCAGGTCAAATTAATCTCACTTGTCCCATTGGAAGTCGCAGTGAATGAGGTAGGATTTTCTACAGTGACCCCTGTAGAACCACCATAAGTTCCAATTGGAAAAGGAGAAGCAGCGGTTCCATTAGAGGTTTCGCCATCTAAAGCATTAGGCCCACTAAATGACCAATTGGCAATTGTAAAAACATTACCGTCTGGTCCGGTATTACTGGTTCTATACGTCCAACCGTCCAAATATTCCCAAGGCTGACCAGTGCCATCAGTATTGATGTCTCCAAAAACATCGACTACTAAACCGTTCTGAAATAATTCGACTGCGTCGTCACCATTTACGCTCGCAGCACCAGAAGTATAGTCTGGTGCAAAACCAAAGAAGTTTGTGAATTGAGTAGTTTCTGAGGCGACGTAAATATAATCACCCGCATTAATGGAGACAGTTGGAAACGTAAATTCTTCACCGTCTGTGCCTCCGCCATTATTGGCAGAACCGATCCCATAGATGCTTAAATCGGATATATCATTGATTGCGTAAAGTTCTATGGCCTTAGGTGTACCTCCGGATAAAGGGCCATCAATCAGGCCGGTAATTAACAAATCTTGACCAAAAGAAAGGCAAGGAATTAGACAAAAAAGTAGTAAGAAGTAAATTTTTTTCATTCTGATAAGAAGTTTCGTTAGCAATTTTTTTGAGAGAGCTAAAGTTACTTATTTCTTACCGAATAAAATGATGTTATTTTTAAGCTATAGTTAATTTATTTTAAATAAACGGTGGTTATCTAATACCAGGCGTAAAGTTTTCTGGGGCGTTCTGAGGTTCATTTGTTGTTCCCGCACTACCGGTGTCATTCCAAATATTCCACTCAGTAAAGGTGAATATTGAATTACCTGTTATAATGGAAACCTTTCTCTGGGCTCGACCATCTTCAAATTCGTGATTTGTACCAGAACCGTCCTCGCCGATTACCCCGAAAATATCTACTACATTTCCTTCTGAATCCACTAATTCTAAATTATCATCGCCATTAGAATCCGCAGGGCCATTTGTTCCGACAGCTAAATTAGGAGCAAATCCAAAAACAGCTTCAAATCCGGAGGCATTAGCAGCAATTACAAAAGCCTGATTACTTTCTATTATATTGCCTGATAAATCGAGGGTAGATGATACTGTGGTATTGTCGTTGGTATACCTTCTAATTGTCCAGCCGTTAAGATTTACGGCTTCTTCTTCTGCATTGTAGATTTCTATAAAACGTGCTTTGCTATTATTATTGGGATCAGCTAACTCTGTGAAGAAAAGATTATTCTTTAATTCAACTTGAAAACGGTCATTGGTTAAAATAACATCGCTGAATGTACGGATAAGAAGTTGATATGCTCCGTTGAATTTGGTCAATACACCACGGATCGTTCCACTTTCTTCGGGAACATTCAATGAGGCAAAATCGGCAAAAGCACTAGTCCTAAAAATTAAGGTATTTCCTGAAGTATCTTCAAGGAGATGGTTTGTAGCTGAACCGCCCATATCAAGAGCGCTGTCGTATAAAGTACGCCCCAGGGCTTCCTCAACAAATTGAATATCGGTAAATTCGATTAACGTGTTCAAATAGGTATCATCGATGTCTCTAATAGCAAGATTTTGTACTAGTCGGTTTTCATCAACGCTTTCGCACGATTTCAGTAAGATATTTTCGTAAGCTGGATATGCAATTCTACCCACCCTTTCATTGCTGAAGTTATCGATAAACAGGTCGCCTATTTCTAAGGCACCGTTATCTATTTCAGTATAGATATTGTTAAGATGGACATATACTTTTCTTCCCGGGTTATAAATGGTATATAAATCGGATTGATCTATGGGTATGCTAAACCCGATTGAACCGTTCAAGGCTTGCAAGGAAAGTATTTTAAAAAAATTACCTCCTTGGTCGCTTGACACAACGTAACCCTCAATAATAGTGTCTTCAGTGTATTTCACAGCCGTACTTGTAGAAAGATTAAAAATATTTTCAATTGCTTCATTGGATGCAATGTCATCATTGCAACGATCGCTAAGCAGTTCAAAATCATTACTTTTCACGCAAGAAAAGAATGTAAAAAGAATAACATATGCGAAGAATTTACGTAACCTTTTCATATTCGTTAAGTTCAAAAATTGTAGGCCAGGTTTATAAAATACGTTCTACCTAGACCGAACCAATATTTATTTCCAAAGCTGCGTTCATTAGTTCCATTTACGGTATCCTCGACTAAATCGCCGTAATTTGCTGTCCTGGATTGCTCATATCCACCTGTTCTATAAATCGCTTCAAACACGTTGTTGATGCTTGCAAATAGGCTGAGATAGTTGCTTTTTATTCGCCATGACTTCCCTCCAGTAAGGTTTAGCAAATAAAATCCATCAAACTTTTCTTGCTGCAATAATTTTGTGGCAAGATCAACATCTATATCCTCAAAAGGTAAGCCTAACGGATCATCGGGATTTATAAAGAAATCACTGGTTCTGCTAATCGTAGAAATAGCTATGTACGAGTGTGATAAGTAATTAGCTGTAGCACCGATCCACCAATACTTAGGGTTTCTATATTCGATGCCCAGGGAATAGGCTTGCTGGGGGCCGTTTGGAACTCTCAACCCTTCAATATTTGTTTCGCCGAGGTCTTTGAAGCCAACGGTATTAATAATATCGTCATTAAATCCAGCACTATCAAAATTGATACTTACAGTAGCATTATCTGAGTAAGTATGTTTTCCATAAGCGGCTACGGCAGTTATTTTTGTGGTCGGACTTGCTTGATATTCCAACCCTAGTTCAGCACCAAAATGTCGTTTATCGATATTCGTAATCACTTCCTGAAAAAAATCAGTTCCCGAACCGCTTTGTGCGAATACAAAGTTGAGGTCAGTGCCTTTTTTAAATTCTGTAAAGTAACCAGTGAATTTTACTTTTAGTAAAGGAGATCGAAAGATATAACCTGCTTCCGCCGAAGTAATTTTCTCACTTTCGAGACCAACAACGGTACTATTATTTTCTCTAGAGTTAATAAATGAATTTCTAATTGCAGGAGCTTGTGATATGTATGCGCCATTTAGAGTTGCTAAATGCCTGCCAGAAAATTTATAGGTGATTCCTCCTTTAAAGCCGAGATCATTAAAGGTTAATTTTTCACTTTTACCGAGGGAATTGTCCAGATACGATTCATTGAGAAAATTACCTTCTCGTTGGTAGTCGGTCACCGTAAATGATCCGCTAAGAAAAAAATCAGCTTTATTAAAATTGAACCGAAGCTGTGTAAAACCATTTATTCGCTTCGAAAAGACTGTGTAATCATACTTTATATGATCGTTAAGACCTTTAGCCGATGCTCCGTTTACATCATTTCTTGAGGGGTTTCCATTGATACTGGTAAATTGATTGACGTCCTCGTAATATTCAGCCCCTAACAGATCCAGTGGATTTGCAAAATTTTCTGAGGTAAGGCTTTTGTAGGTACCGCCAATATCCAGGGAAAGGAAGTCGGCTAGCCTTGTATTTATTGTCGTACTAGTTGCTAGTAAGATATCATCTGTTCGATCTTCATATAAAAGGTACCTGGCTGCGCCAGGCTTTTCCACATTAAGGGTATTGAGGTTTGCATCGTAAAAGCTGTTCCAATCAACTTGAGGCTTCTCAGTAATAGTAGGTAGATAACGCCAATAATTGGGGTTCGGGTTCGGGGCATTGGCGAAGTCAAGACGGCTTCTTCCTTGTTTCCCTATTTGATAGGCAATAGTTGAGGTAATTGAAATTTTCTCATTTTCTAGAAAATAACTGAACATGAACAATGGCTCTTCGATAGTTCTAATTCTTGAACTTCTCTTTTCTCCTTCTTGAAATCCCCAATACGGATTATATTCTCTACCTAATTCATTAAAAACTCGTTCTGTAATCGCAGCCGAACTTCCGCGCTTATTGGGTGTATAAAAAGCTGCAAAGTTGATTCCATTTTTAGTGTTGAATTTATATTCTATAGCCCCGAAAACACTGTAAGCGTCGTATAATGTCCCTTTAATAAACCCTTCATTGGCCCATCGCCTGGAGGCCGAAATGGTATATGCGAATCCGTTTTTTTGTAGTCCGGAATTATATGTCGCCATACCCCTGCCACTATACGTTCTATTTGAATACGAACCAGATATTCTCAATCCAGGACGAAACTTTGTGGGCCTGACGATTATATTCGTACTACCCAAAACACCTCCAAAAGTGACTTGTGAGGAAGCCAGTCCTGTGGCAAATTCTTGATTTCGGGTAATGTCATTGAGGCCTCCCCAATTATTCCATTGCGGACGTCCATTAAACAACTTATTCATAGATAAACCATTGATTAAAACTTCAGCATTTTTTGAATCGTATCCGCGTATTCTAAAGAAGGCCTGACTATAATCAAAAGCCGCGCGTTTATGAAATACATCTCTGGATGCCTGTAGAAAACCCGCGGTATTTTCCACTCCAATATCATCATCGTTTAAGTCATCTTCGGTTAAAGAAATCAGTCCACTAGTTTTCTCAATAGTTGAAAAATCAAAAACTAATAATATTGACCCTAAATCAATTAATGAATTTTTTTCTATCGTAATATAAAAACGTTGTGTTTCATAATTGTCCAGTGAGATTTCCAGAATTTGCTTTCCTATGGGAATATCTGTCAGGATAAAAGTCCCATCAGCATTTGACCTCTGAAAAACTGAAGTATTTCGAATACTAATGGAGGCATTTGATACGGGCAGCTTTGTTTCGGCATTGAAAACAGACCCCTTAATTTCATTCGACACCTGAGCATGAAGACCTAGAATAGCGATAAGAGAACAAATTGAAGTAGTGAAAATTCTAATCATCGCTAAACAGGTCTTTCTGCAAAGAAAACAGGACAGGCTGCCAAAGGAAAGCAGTATCGGCAACTATCTTTGGTCAACAGATGAAATTAGTTAACTGAAGCTTTCAACATATAGAATTTTCTTGCAACTATGAGCGCATCCATTTTTTTAATGAGACTTTTGCTACTCGTCGCACTGCTGAGCGCTGATCATTCCTTTGGTCAAAAAAAAGAATTCGACATTCGCACCATTGCTTTTTACAATCTGGAAAACTTGTTTGATACTATAAATGACCCGGAAAAATTTGACGATCATCGCACTGCAGCAGGTAAAGACCGTTATTCTTCACAAATTTATTGGGATAAAATCTCGAAGTTAAGCAAAGTATTAAGTGAAATAGGAACAGAGAAAAGCAATATGAAACCTGTACTTATTGGTGTTTGCGAAGTAGAGAACAAGGCTGTTTTGAAAGATCTAGTAGCTAGTGATAATATGAAGTCTGCAAATTATGATATCATACATTACGACTCTCCTGACGAACGAGGAATCGATGTCGCGTTGCTCTATCAAAAAAGATATTTTAAACCTGAAAGCCATCAAGCGCATGAGTTATTTATATATAAAAACGATAGCAGCAGAGATTTCACAAGAGATCAGTTAGCAGTTACAGGGTTATTGGATAATGAACGTATGCATATTATTGTAAATCATTGGCCTTCCCGCAGAGGAGGGGAAGCCATAAGTCAGCCCTTAAGGTTTGCAGCAGCAAGATTAACGATGAAGATCATTGATTCTATACGCGAAGTTGATACTAAAGGTAAAGTCATTATTATGGGTGACTTTAATGACGATCCAGACAGCCCGAGTATTCAAAAACTACTCAATGCGAAATCTAAAAAAAACGAACTAGAACCTTTTTTCGGACTGTACAACCCCATGGCTAAAATGCACAAACGCGGTTTAAATACCCTTGTTTATAGAGATAATTTGAATTTATTTGATCAAATAATTGTAACTCAACCATTTCTTGAAGAGAATTACGCGTCATATAGGTTTTATAAAGCAGGAATCTACAATAAAGATTATTTAATCACCCCAAAAGGACCGATGAAAGGATATCCATTTAGAAGCTATCATTACACAACCTATCAAGGTGGATATAGTGACCATTTTCCTGTCTATATATATCTTATTAGAGACAAGAAGTAAAGGCACAATTTTTGTTGCATATTTGCATATGAAAAAATTCTATACACTAGCTGCCTTTTTAATTTTTTATCACTTGACGGGATTTGCTCAAGGCCCGAATGAAGATTGGGTGACCTATATCAGGCAACAGGAAAAAGGCCCTATGGTTATTACTACCAATCTCTTTTATAATTTTGTAGGAAAGCCGAACTATAAAAACTTACTGATTGTAGGAACAAATACCAGAGATTGCAAAAAAAACGGATACCCTGATGACTTAGGACTCTCTAAATTCTACATGCTTTCAGATTCTATTGAGAACAGA
>JAAUYH010071668.1_pt1 | contig 38908 bp, 26 predicted proteins | sample 7278061 | NCBI WGS metagenome assembly JAAUYH01 (sample SAMN14350203, study PRJNA611818) | marine sediment metagenome | isolation source: surface marine sediment (0.6m) | place: French Polynesia: Moorea | collected 2018-08
AAAGCTAGGTTAATCATATTACACACCAGATTCCCGTTAAGGTTTAATCTAAACATAGGAAAGTAGGTGTTATGACAAATAGCTATCAGAACTACCTCTAGTCCGTTACAGCAAGTCAAACTCCCTTTTAACTATGTGCAGCTGCAGAATTAAGTGAATTGTTGTTCTCAGACTGAATGCTCTCTTTTGCTGGAAGATCTAACATTTAGATCTCAAGTTCTGTTTCAGTGTTACATAAGCTGTAAAAGTTTAGATATATGGCTACGGTCCTGTAAAAAATGCATTAGGATAAAGGATCAGGAAAAGTGAAAAAGACTATTGAAAATTCCGCTGCTCAGGGTAGATATGCATTGAATTGTGATTGCATTGAAAAGTTTTGAACAATCTCAATCTCAACCCAATTTTCTAGAACAGTAGCGCAATTAGGCAACAAGCAGGACTGTGATTGAAACCTTAGTGCGCAGAATGAAAATCTTCATTTTTCTTCATTTCGCTAGGCAAGTGCCCGGCGGGCGGAATGGGCGGATCAATTTTCGCCGATCACAGGTACCAAACAGAACGGGAGGAATGTGGGTCAGTAAACAAGTGTAGCTTTACTTCTTCGCGGTGAGCGCACTACGCTGGAAGAAGCGAACGTAGAACGCCAAGTAGACGTTGATACCGATGTTGATGCTCCACGGAAAGATATCGGCGATTCGATTGGTGTGGTCGTCGTCGTTGTGGGAACGATGCGACAACGGCGACTCGGCGATACTGCACACGCAGGCGGACAGCGCCGGGAAGGTGAGGCCGAGTGCGGTGTGCAGCGCACGCAAGGGCGACAGGGCAGCATGTGCCGCATTGGGCAACACGGCAGTGGTGTATGTGGATGCCTGCACAGCGCGCGCTTCGGTGTCGAGTGCAGCCAACAGCTTTCCAGACGCAGTCTGCGGATTGTGCAGCCCACGATAGATTGCGTGTCCCACAGAAACGACATACTCCTCGCTGTTCGCGGTGCGCACCTGATCATGCACACGGAAATGGTGTGCGAGTCGTAAGCGGCCGTCGGCAGTGATTAGGTAGTGGCCGGGCGAGGCCGCTATCTGAGAACCGCGGCGAGTGCGGAGGACAACGAAGGTAGTGTTGGCCTGTGTGTCAGCATGTGTGTGCATGAGCACAGGCGAGAAGTGTCCGGGCTCGCTCTCGACTAGATCGCCGACACGAAGGCGGGCGATAGGAATGCGGGTGCCACTGCGAAGTGTGACAATTGCGTTGGACGGAAAGCAAGCACGCTTGTCGGCAACGTCATCGCGGGTGTGCGTGGGTGTCTCGGGATTGGGCTGAGAGAGGGCCAGCGATTCGGGGGTGGGTGCAGGTGTGACGAGCGGGATTTCGGATTCCGCAGGCAGTTGTACGTGCTCGTCACGCAACGGCGGCATGGAAATCGCGTCCAACAGCTCCAGCACACTGACTGGCGTAGCCGAAATACTCGGGGTCGGCTTCAAGGATGCGCAAGGAGAATCGAGATGCGTGCGGTCGCCGGGAAGTGGTCTGGAGGAAGTGGGAGCGCCAGGTGCGGCCGAAACCTGAGGAGACTCAGAAAGCTCCACTGAAGACACAGGCTCGGAGGGTTCGGGCGATTGGGTAAGCTCGGCGGCAAACACAGGGTCAGCCGATGCAGCCGCAGTCACTTCGGGTGCTTGCGTGAATTGCATGACCGGGAGGGATGGAGACGATTCGGCCGGAGGAAGCACGGTGAAGGGTTCACGTGGCAGTGCGGGTGGGGGTGGACCAGCAATCAAGGTTCCCCACTTGGGCAGGCCTGCATATGCACCTGTGAGAAAATCAAAAGCGAAGAAGGTGAGCAAGGTGAGAAACGCGACCGGCGACTTCATTTTGTAGCGAGTAGTCGTTAACGATTCGGATACGAGTGATGTCGAGGAGTGGTCGTTGGGTAGAGGTCAGCGGGCGCTGATCTAGATATAGACCCGACACGACGGGAATGGGAGGTGCAAGATACACCGAAAGGGGAAGCTCATGGGATGTCGAAGTAGGGGAACTCATTTCGGAAACAGGATGGAAGCCGAAAGCGGAGGGTGATGTTGTGGCAGTGACGCGGTGTATAGGATCAATTGGATGAGTGCAAGGTGGCTGCGGCTCGGGTTGCGCACCATGCACATAGTCAGAATAGTGAAGAATGCATGATCGCAAGTGAACGGAACAGCACACGGCGGAATCAAGGAGTGTAGGAGCGGGTCGGGGACCTATTCCTGCACTTGTTGAATCAGCCCTACAAATCAGGGAGGGGACAATAATTCCAGAGCACGGATCGCTATTGACATGGACTAGATCACGTGTAACGACGCGGAATGGGCAGTCATCGACTCGCGCGCTAGGATGTTTATTGCGCTCGGGGAGCAACGAGCGAATTTGCGGATGTGTACCGGTGAAGAGATTTAATGTAATCGTGCGGAAGTAAATGGGTTAGTTTCAGGCTACAGATGGCGCATATGACTTTCGGAAACAATAAAAGCCATGAAAGCATTACCGACCGGCCGATCTACTCTCGTCCGGCATGTGCACCGATGCCATAAAGCTCAGATAGTGCATATACGAATAGAAAACGGTCCGATTGCAGTAAGACGGGTGGTCTATTCTATCGGAAAGAATGAATTGATGCGGAGAGACGGATAAATGAATAATTTGTGAAGATTATGATACTCCTAGGCTGAACAGACACCAGTCGGCTACATTCCTCTTGGTTGCATTACAGTCAGTACGACAGACAACCAGAGCAAAGGGTTAAAAATACAATCTAATTATAGTTATTGTTATTATTGTAGATGTTATTCACACTAAAAGATGACCGTAGGCACGACATAGGAGTAATGTATTGTATTGCCAATATAATTCGATAATATTTATTACTTATTTATTGTGCCACTGTAACTTTTTAGAATGCTTATTGGAACATGGCGGTATATTGTAATATTTATTGGTAATCGAGAGGTATAAAATTCGCAACTTCTACCTTATAGGGGGGAGATTCGTGAAGTTACTAAAGTAGTCCAGAAACATGTCTGTGGAACCGTAGTAAACGTTGATTGTGAGTGCTTTCATGGCAAAAAGTCGCGATGTTACAAGAGATATTCCGTCTACTGAAGGGATAAATCTCCCGCCAGGCTGTACTTTTCGATTCCTATGTGTTCTATCGGAGTCCATTGTGCTGAAAAAAGCCGCCAGTTATCATATTCATAAAAATAGCGGTTGGAGAGATCCTTACTCTCATTTGCTATCAATTGTAGCTAGTCGAGATGAAGATCGACGCGTGCCAATTAATTGTTCAACGCAGAATGGAAGTCGTGCAACAATTAACGCATATTTTGATAGTGCTCTGTCTTGCACATGACGTGAATAGTCGATATTCATGTATCTTGATATGACTACTGCTTTATCTCTACCTATTTCATTTATCGAGGTTAACGCATTTTGTACTTTGGCAGAAATGAAGAGAAACGGATACTCCAAAAAGTTCGCAATATACAATCTGTAATAGTAAAACCAGTTGAAGTTCGGATTCAAAATGAACTCAGCCGGAAAAATAGAAGAATCGAGGGACTAGTTGATAAGTTTCGTAGGCATGATTCTCTTATTCTAGCACTGCAATGTGATTATATTTCCTGTCCTGATGTCTGATTTCTCTTCGATGAAGCTATGAAAATATATATTCCGATGCTAGAAATCGACTCAGTGCTTACTTCAAAAATGTTTTATGGGCCTAATTTGTAAACGGTACCGTTAAAGTACTTAGTAATGATGAATAAAAGTTAAATTAAAGCGGTTACCTTATGTAGTTCACGTTTGCTGGTTTCTGCTCTGTAGAAGCTTGTTGTTCTTTATCAAACATGAATAGCTTGTCTAAATACTATTCTAACAATGAGCCTACTTGGCAGTTGAAGATAAATAAACTATAACTAATCTTGAAAGTTCGCTAGGATTAACAAACTTGAAGATTTCGCTTCAATTAAAAAGTTTGAAGGTTCGAAAGTAGAACCGATCGTTACATAAAGCGTGTTAAGATCAAAGCTGTTTCGAAGTAAAGAATTGAATGAAATCAAGAATCAGTGTCTCCAAATCGTCTGAACGATCTATCTCTAGCACAACGATTCTATACACGACGCAAATCGAACAAGTCTAGAATTGAAAAATACATGGATTCATATTTCTTAGTTTCGACCTGGAACATCTGTGAGTGATTCTTTATTAAAGCAGTTCTCGCTCTAACAGACAGAAGATCCAGTATAGGTTCACAATTCAGCCCATGTGCATGGTGCGCCCTCCGAGCAGCAGCCACCTCACAGTGGCACCCGCATTCCTATCGCCCGCCCTTGTGTCGGCGATCTAGTCGAGAGCGAGCCCAGTCACTTCTTGCATGTGCTCGTGCACACACACGCTGACACACAGGCCAGCACTACGTTCGTTGTCCTCCGCATTTGCCGCGGTTCTCAGATATCGGCCTCGCCCGGCCACTACCTAATCACCGCCGACGGCTGCTTACGACTTGTAAGCCATTTTCTTGTGCATGATCAGGTGCGCACGGCAAACGGCGAAGACTATGTCGTTTCTGTGAGACACTCAATCTATCTTGGGCTGCACAATCCGCGGACCGCGTCTAGAAAGCTGTTGTTTGCTCTCGGCACCGATGCGCGCTCTGTGCAGGCATCCACTCACCACTGTTGTGTTGCTCAATCCAGCACATGCTGCTCTGTCGCACTTGCGTGCGCTGGAAACCGCACTCGGTCTTGCCTTCTCGGCGATCCCAGCCTGCGTGTGCAACAGACCCTCCGAGAAAATAATCCGGATTTAGACATATCCTTATTTCGCTGATAAGGATATGTTTATTAAAGCTATCACTGAATATCGGATACATCTTATCTTATCATGAGATAATTTTGATATCTGTAATTACCGTCCACCGTTTATAGACCGTTACGTGTAGACAGATAGCTTCCCTTTCTCACACCCATGCGCTTCTAAAACCACCGTCTACCTCTCTCATCTACCCTAACACTTCTGAATCCACCATGACTACACGAGCAGAAGCTGGAAACCGAGTATCCGATCCATTTTTTTACACTGACCTCAAGCGCTTCTAACGTTTAGACATCCCGCTTTGGAACTAAACGGAAGAAGAACGAATCAAGTTACCGAAATCTGGAGTCACATGTTCAAACAGCGCACAAACATTTCTTCAACGACATGTTGACTGACAAATCTCTATCGCAAGAACAATTCAACAAATATTCGTAACATCGAAGTCTGGGAACTACTGTGGCTGGCTAGACTTGATTATTAATGAGTTGATGCGATCCGTATGGTTGAAAAACCTGTCTTACGTCGTCACATCTAGCTCGAACCTATTTCCATAGATAAGATAATGAAATACTTGGCTAAACTAACGGAATTGGTGGAAAACAAGATCGCAGATTTATTACCAACGAAGATTGCGCTTGTTTTCGATGGTTGTAGTATTGATACAACTCACTATATAGAGGTTTTTGTGTCATTTTAGTCTTGTACTGAGAATGGCGTTTCTACTAGATTACTAACTCTCTCTCCTATGGGTGATGAATCCGAACTTGATGCCTGGGAGCATCACCATTTTCTTGGTTACATTTTGAATCGTTACGGTCTGTCATGGGACAATGTTGTTTGTCTTATGAGAGATAAATGTAATAGAAACAGATCTATTGCAAATCTCGCAAATCTACCTCTTATTTGTTGCGCATCTCATCATTTTCAACTGGCTGTGCGAGAGATTATCAACATAGAAGCAGAATTAATTAAAAAGGTACACAAGGTGATAGTGAAGTTAAAAGGCCTATTATTAAGCGCAAGAAATGAAACGTTACACACCAGTTCGGCCAAAACTAAGCAATCAAACTCGGTAGAGCTCAACATATGAGATGTTGAAACGATATGTAAAAATTTCCGAATTTTTTCCATTGTTGGGTTCAGATGAGATTGACAACATTTCTCCGTCTCTATCTCAAAACCGTAGATCGGAGACGTTACTGAAGAAGTTGGATCCTTTGGAATCTGTCACGAAGGCATTACAAGAAGATTCAACAAACGTAAGTGATACTAGAGCTCTTTTTGACGCGGTAATCGAAATGTTTCCCGATACTGCTAACAGATCATCTTCTTGTTCTAGTATTGTTCATTCGCAGATTTTTGAAGATTCTATTGCCAAGTTGCAGAGGGGAATGCGGCTGCATTGTCAAAAGAGTAATCACTATCAATTCGTGGACTAGTTATTGAAGAAAAATTGAACAAGATGGGTATCAACAAGGCTTATCAATAGCGCAGTGTGCTTTGAAGAGACAGAAATGTATGGAAATCGAGAATGAAAATAAGTATATGGACTATAGATTTATAATGCCTACATCGAACATTTGTGAGCGATTATTCTCTGTAGTGGGGCATGCGCTGACAGATAGAAGGAAAGTGCTAATCTAACCAATTTGGAGTCTCAAATTTTTCTACATGCGAATAGAGATCATTGGGGGAATCGAGAAGTAAATGAACTTACGCTTGGTGCTTAATGATGGCTACGCAAATACTTTTTATATCCTGAGATTATCTATCTTTCTCCGATAGTCATGAAAGATTATGTATCTTCGGGCCAAGCTCAGAAAGATACTTTAGGATATATTTTCGGAGGGTCTGGTGTGCAATATCGCTGAGTCGCCACTGTCGCATGCTTTCTACAACGACGACGACGACACCAATCGAACCGCCGATATCTTTCCTCGAAGCTTCGACATCGGGATCAACGTCTACTTGGCGTTCTACGTTCGCTTCTTCCAGCGTACTGCGCTCACCGCGAAGAAGTAAAGCTACACTTGTTTACTGACCCACATTCTTCCCCGTTCTGTTTGGTACCTGTGGTTCCGCGAAGATCATCTGCCCATTCCGCCCGCCGGCCACTTGCCTACCACATAATTCTGACTCGATAAGGGAAATTTATTGCGTTACGCGAGACTTCCGGCCGTTTCTAAGACCCAAAGCAGCTTGCCAACCCAACTCAGTTTCACTATGAACAACTGCGGAATCGACAAGATTGTTGTTCTAACAATGAATGCCCTCTTTTTCTGGATGACCGAACAGTCGGATTTGAAGTTACGTTTCACTGCTCAATAAGCTGCACAAAAAACGAGATTCGGTTTAGGTAAAAGGGAAAATATAAAAAGAATGTCGAAAATCTCGCCGCTATCAACACAACGTGAATCTACGGCCATTATTCAAAGCAGGACCGGAGAAAAACTCACGGATTTTCTTGCTCGGAAGGGGTGTCTCTGAAGCACATTGCTATCGTCCATGAAGAAGTCGAAACGGCTGCGAAGGAAAACAAGGGCCTGGTTCTGTATCGCACCAAGTTTGGTGCCATCAGAAAAGTGAGGCAGACTAGTGTCTATTCTGCCTAGTAGAAGTATAAGAATCTTCAAAAGTATTCATTTATTCGTCTCTCATCACAATTTGATGCTCTCCGGTAGAGTAGACCACCTCGCTCATTGCAATCGCACCGTTTTCTATTAGTGCAACTGATATCTAAGCTTTACGGGAGAACTGCTACCGCTGTGTGATGCCTTATAACCTGCTCGGTCGGCCATCGCTACCGCAGCCGAACACCTGCGGATCAGCATGCAGTAAACGCGTTGCCGCGAACCGGGTTGTGTTCACCGCCTCACCCGTCGACCGAGCCTACCCGCAAACCCCGCGTCAGCATGAAATTCCGACTTGATAATCGCGGCGCTGCAAGCATGGGTCTAGAATACAGTTGGGGAGGAAGACACGTATGCCTCTCAAGCACGAATCTTATCACAATAATAAAACAAGGCGAGATCGAAAGGCATACTGCAGTTTCTGAACGATAGTTCCGCAACCTTCATTCTGTATTACCGGATCCTCTACTACCATTGTTTTCCTTGACGGCGAAAAAGCGAACGATATTCATAAGAGTACTACATACGGGCTTAGAACTGACAGCGAGAATTTTCGAAGCTGTCCCCATGGTTGGGGATACCAACATCCGAATGAATTTTGATTAACAGACTACAGTGCTAGATGCAAAAAATCAGAGTGAGTGATGATAGCACGAACAAGATTCGACGGCCCGTTTGCTGCAAGGTGCAATACATTTGTCGAGCCTTCAACTGTTTGCTCACATCTCTTCCTAAGCCCGCTCCACAATTCCGATGAATCACTAACATTCTTGTTTAAGTTGAGCAAAATTCTACAGCAACTACTATACAAACTGCCCGACCGTACGACATGAAAAAGAACATTCAACAGCGTTCCAGCTACTCCAGCTACTTTCCCAATCACTTGGACCGCCGCACCACCCTCACTTTCCGTCTGCGCACGCGCCTCCGCATTCCAGGCGGCCGACCGAAGTCGATACCCGCCATGAGCACCTTGTTCGCGTCGCCCCACCGGCACGACAGCTCCGAGAACGAGCTCCAGTAGCTACCAAGAATCTACGAGAATTTCGCCAACAGCAAGATGTATGTGAGTGCGTACGGGATGCATTCTTTCTTCCGAGAATCACATTTCCTATTCGTGTACGTCACTCGCCCGGGAAACTCTCTGTCGAACAACTGGAGCACCGCACGGTCATCCGTAGCCACATAGAACTGCTGCGACTTCTTGTGCCGGTGCATTTCCGCTACGAATGCGTCGACATTCGTTAGACTCCTCCAGAAGTCCGTGCGCTTCGCGCTGTCGTTGCCATATGCCTCCTTCGACACGCCCGCGATATCTTTCTTTATCAGCCGACCGCGTACATGCACGCCGATGACATCACCAAGTTCGAACCGATGCGCCGTGCGCTCCACAAGCCGACCGACCGAAATAGACGGCGTCAAGTCGCGTAGCACTTGCCAGTGTTTGTTCCGCACTTTCGTGATGTCGGGGATGACGTTCGACCTCACCACATACGCGCTCGAAACGAATACATGCTTCGTGGGATGGTCTGCAATGGGGTCAGTCGGACGACTTACATCAACACCAGCGCCCGACATATAGTTGAACCAGTCCACCGCATGCATAGCTGTATCCCTGGTACGAAGCCGTAGATACGGCCAATTTTCGAGTGGTTGGAACGCGTCACTCACGATGATGTTGTCTTGGCCGAGGAACAAGTCCTGGAACTTGATTTCGAGGTGAACATCGGGCGTCCAAATCACAACGAGCACGCGGTTCGTCACCTTCGCAAACGCCATGACCGAGCCAAGCGTGCGCAGTCGGTTGCCAAGTCCGTACTGGGGCTGCACCCAAACCGTTCGCGGAGCAAAAGTCCCGTGTTGCTTTTTCAACACCAGCTTGTCGAGGAGTAGGCGTGCCATCGTCGGGCGCAAGCCATCGAGCAGAACCGACGGGATTTGAAATTCGTCATGCAGTGCGCGCAGTATCTTGTCGTGGTCAAATGCAGCCAGTTGTTTGACAGACAGGTGCATCGACGCCATGACAGACTTGGCCAACTTGGTTTTCGCCACTAGGTAACGCTGTGACAAATCCTCGGAGTCGACGAGCGACGAGTACCGCGAGCGTAGCGCGCCAGCCAAGGTGAAGGCGATATGCACATCTCGGGGCGCAGCTTCGTGTATTCCAGCGACGACCTTGTCATGGTTCACCTTGACTGCGGCCTCCCTACTTCTATTACTTGGCAGGGGCGCGTCGGTTGTTTCCGGGTTTAGGGGCTCTTCCGTTACTTGGTGTACGGAGAACTCGGCCCAATCGGTGATGCCCGGATCCACGCTGGAACCAAAAATCTCATCGAGTTGCTGCTTACCGTGCGGAATTTGCAGCCGGTTTTTCTCACGCATGACCACATCACGGTCGAGCACGTTCACTACGAGAACACGGGGCCAATTGGTGTGGCAGTGCAAGTGGAAGAGGGACTCGAACGTGTGGTCAAAGTCGAGGTGCAAGTTCCAGTACACCACGCCTACACGGTCGGTGTTTTTCGTCAACGCCAGAATCGAAGCGAGCGCACGAGTTCGCTCGGCCAGGTCGGCGCCGACAACTTTGGCGAACAATATGCGACTCGTCGGCAAGGGGATGACAGCGGCGGATGGCGTGTGTAGGAGGGCGAGCAACTGGTCGAGGTCGGCGGCGGATAGGGGCTGTAGAAATCGAAAAGGCGCGTTGAACTTGTCGTGTGTCTCGGTCATGAGACGAGCGCGCGAAGTTTGATTCGTCGGCGTAAGTCGCTCACGGAACAATCGCTCGGTGGCGCTTAAACGCAAGTTGTTTGTCCGTATTCCCCCACCACTGTCAATGGGGAAGTTGCGAACGGGCAACACATCGGTGACGCGAAAGCCGAAGAAGGCGGCGAACAGTAGCAAGACCGAAGCGAAAATCACGATGATGTGCAACACCACACGTACAACGTCGGCGCGAATGTTGGCGCCGCGACGTGCATACAACTTGGCGATGGTGCGGGTGGTAGCATCGGAGAGCGAGCGCATAAGAGGGAAGCGGGCCATGTCGCGCATGGATGTGGGCAGGGACGGCCAAGGTAGTTAGCGGGAAAGTAAAGTAGAGTGAGAGTAAAAGGGTGGTGTGTGTGGGTGGGGGTAAGCCGACGCAGAAGCGGGGTGCGAGGAAACGGAGGAGAAGTGACGGCAAAAGAAACGGGAGTCGAACGACATGACGCGCAATACAGGGGGCGAGGTGTTGGGAGAATAGGTGTTCGCGCAGGCGGGGACACGCGCGAGGGCGTGCGCGTGCAGACAGTGTTGTTGATGGGTGCCGATTTTGACTGCGCGTGGGGATTCTTCGCAGGCACAGCACGCGGGATGACGCGGCGCAACGGGCGCGAAATTGCGCAGTTGCGCGCAGTTTCCACCCATCCCTCACTTGCTCTCGTCAAGCCGCATCTCCGACAGCGGCCGCTTTCTTGGCGCCTCCCCGCACGGCCGCTGCAGCCGCTTCAGCAGGTTCAGCCGCACCCGCGCCGCCGGCACGCCCTCCGCCAGCCCCATGTACTCCGTCAGCGTGCGGTAGCCCAAGTATGCCGCGATCGAGTCGCGATGCTGGTTCACCGCCCACTCGCTACCGCGCGGTTAGTATGCTCGTTTCTATGTGAACTCGCGAAGGTGCGACGTACTGCTGTGTGGTTTCTGGGTTGCCTGCCCCAACCGCGCGCGCTTGTAGTTGTTCGTTTTGCGTCGTTCCCGCTCCACCGACAATTCCTTCGTTTCCTCCCATTCCTCCCATCGCGCTCTTGCTACCTTTCACTTGCGAGTCTCACACTCACGGTAAGCGGTCGTCGTAGTCGTCGTTGTCGTCGTCGCCAAGTGTCGCGTTGGTTTCGATGAGGCTGTTGTCGCGAGATGTGGTCATCATGGCCGGCAGCGGCGGGCTGAACAATTCTCACTGTAAGCATTCAATCATAATGATGCGTTGTCAATCATTCCCACCATACGTACTACTGTACCCAACTCGCCCCGTTTCGACGTCGACCCCACCTGTCTTCGTCAACACAACACCCACCTCCGCCCGTCCTCCACGTCCCACCTGTGTTTCGTCTTGTTTCGTGACGTGACCGACATACCACTCCCTACATTCTAAGTCTGCCACCGGAAAACCACGCGATGGCGTCGAAGAACTTGGCGGTGATGCTGAGCGCGATGATGCTAGTGCGGTCGATCGACCAGGAGGACCCGGGGGTGCTGTTCCAGGCGCGCGTGGCGTTCGGGGCGTACGTGCTGTTCACGACGGTGGTGTACCTGGTGCTGCACCGGCGCATCGTCGCGCGGGACGACCGCACGAAGCTCAAGGTGAAGCCGCCGAAGACGCCGTTCGCGCCGCCGACGGAGGAGGAGCCGAAGGAGCGCGAGCTGACCGTGCTGGAGTACGACCTGGAGCTGCTGCGCAAGGCGCGGCAGGGCTGGGTGTTCAACACCCTGCTCCTCACCGCCATCCACTACAAGATGCAGACCGTGTCGCCGCTCATCATGAGCGGGCTCATGAATTTCGTGAAGCTGGTCACCGATGACCCCCTGTTCCAGCTGCACGTCCGGGGCGCGCCCGCCGTCGGCAAGCTGCAGCGCCCCTTCGAGCCCGAGGAGAGCCCCATCGCCGCCATGCTCAAGAGTATGCTGCCCAAGCCCGAGGACCTCGAAGGCCCCAAGGGCGAGAACCTGCGCGACGACGGCGACGACACCGAGGAAGAGGACGAGGCCGCCACCCCCATGTCCATTCATGACATGCCCGAGGCCAGTGTGTCCGAGGATGAAGTGGAGGAGGAGGAGATTGAAGAAGAGGATAGTGAGCCGAAGAAGGACAAGTAGGTAGCTCCCGTCGGCGGCTCGTTTGGGGAGCCTTGCGATGGAAGAATGTGCCGTGGATTTTTGCGTTTACTCCCACCAACCCGTGCCGTAACATCTACGCTGCCAAAATTGGGCCTATGAATGTAGTGGGATGCCTAGCGACCGCTTCTCGGTCGATGCTTGTGGTCTTGCGAAACTGATGAAATAAACTCCTCCCAACTACCGGCTTCGTTGTCGTCTCCAGAATTGCTTCGCTTTGCCGTGGTGGCAGCCAGAAATGAACCGGCCGCAGGAAGATGCTCAACATCTCGTCGCAGTCGCGGTTGCGCCGGAGTCGGCATGACCTTCACCGCAGGAGCACTGCTCTTTGGTCTGGTTCTATTTTGCGATAGCGCTTCTGCAAACGAACCGCGCGAATGCACAGCTCCTCGTGTAGCAGAAGGTTCGGTAGATTGAGGCCGTGGCCGTGGTACAGTGCGTGCGTGCCGTAATTCACCTGAACTGGTATCGGAGTCGGGCTGGTCCAGCACAGTTCGTGCGCGGTTCTCTCGTTGCAATTGTTCGAAATAGGAGCCGGTGTTGGTAGCGCTACTGATGACAACAGGGCTCGATTGAATGCGAGTAGGACGCGGTTGCACGGAAGCGCTTTTTCCTTCGTCGCTTATTCGCGACTGGGCGCGCTGTAACTCGGCAGCCGAGAACGAGCCCGCGGGCGCTTCAGGAATCCGTGGTGGCCGGTGTCGCTTTCCGCGGTTGGACGTGGTTGTCGTCGGTGTTATTGTTTGCGCCGCCACCGGCACACGTTTTTCCTCAGTCCAAGGTTCGCCCTCGTCGTCGGAAGCACTCTTCTCGCCCGACGCCACGTCCACGTCCTCCATAGCGAGCGTCTCGACGGACGGCACCTCCTGTTCCACTTCGTTCTCGAGCTTGGGTGCGATTACCGCGGCACTGCCGCTGTCCCACCAGTCCGGCTCGATGGTGAGGGTGTCCCGGTCGCCGGCGTGCGTGGTCGTGCCGGGCGCGGCAATCATGGCGTTGCGGGCGCGGTTCTTCTTCTGCTCGCGCTTGATTATCTCGGCGCCCTTGACGACGCCGAAGAGGAACGCCATGGCACCGAGGTGTTGGCTCGGCTAGACCTTGGCGGTTTTCCAACGTCAGTTAACTACACGAGTAGGGCGCCAGGTGGGCAGGTGGCGTGCCCTGCCATTGGCGGGCTGTGACATGCACGCGTATGATTGGCTTAATTCAACACTGACTCAGCACTGAATGTACGAATCAATCTGGCCGTGCCTGCTGACGACCGAGCCAGCTGCCGTATCGGCGCAAAAGAGATGAATCGCGCATTGCGATGCCTCGGTACAGCACGGCCGTGGCGTGCGCACGCGCACTTGTGCACCAAGCCGGCGTCGTCGGGGCTACACCCCAACAACTTCGGTGCCGAGCACCCCTCAAACGCGCCCACATTCAATGAGCCGCACCCACAACCACAAATCAAATCGGGCTCGAATGCGCGTGGGCTCGACGCGTTGCAGGGCCTTTCCCTGCCGAGCGAGCCCAACACACAGCGAATTGTCATCGATGGTGCGAGCGCACACCCGTCGATTCGTTCCGTCCCCTGACTAACCACTCGTGCGCAGCCATCGGCGATACCTCGTTCACGATTAGCGGCGTGCGCGTGCGCGGATCGGTAAGTCGCCACGTCCATGGCCTTCGGCTGGAAACTGACACATGTGAAGGTGTTGCTACTGCCGCACCTTGCGACATTCTGGAATGTTGAGTCGGCGGCGGAGGTGACGCCGGACGCGTTCGCGGTGGTGAAGCTGCATCACCCCAGACCCGACATGCTGCTGCTGGGGACTGGCGCGAAAGTGCAGGTATGTTGCGATTATCGAGCGATGCGTGATGGACTTGCTAACTGAATGGAGCAGCGGGTAAGTCCGGAAGTACACAAGTTCTTCCGCGATATTGATGTGCGATTCGATGTGTACGACACGAAAAACGCGTGCCATGTGTTCAACGTGCTTAACGGTGAGGGCCGATTTGTCGCCGCGGCGTTGCTACCCACCACTCTGGATGGACTGGCGTCATGACCTTTGTGCTGGGAACGCGCAAGAATAAAATTGTTTATCTTCACATGCGACTTCTGAAATAGAGGTTAAGCTTTCAATGCGCTGATTTTACTGTTAATAGGCTGGGTCAATATACATGAGCGATAGACTTCGCTCGAGTTCTATCGCCCGCGACGAACGACTGTTGTGAAGCCATCGTCGTCGACCGGCGCAGGCGCGCGTGGCAGGCGTGGTGGCTGTGGCTGCGCCCGCAGCGGCGCACTCTCGTCGCCTTCGCCGAAAACCTCGACCTCGTGTTTGATGACGGAACGTGCGCGCGACGCGTCCGTTGACGCCGGCGCGGCCAGCGCGGCGGCAGGCCCGAAGTCGCCCTTCGCCGCCGCGTCGCGCGCGCGCACGATGGTGGCGGCCACCTGCTCCGGGCTGCCGTCCTCAACGTCGGTGTCTATCGTGTCGAACATCGCGTAGAACATCTCGCTGATTTCCGTCGCGTCGCGCCCGCGCGACGCCAGCTCCAGCGCCTGCGAGTACATCGTCTCGGCGGCCGCGGTCGCGCGCCTGCGGTCATGGTGGTTGTCGATGGATAGCGTTAGAGCCGTCCACTTCAGCAGCACGCCGCGAATCGCCGCCGATAGCGCTTCCTGTGGATTGGGAAACGCCATACTGCTTGTTCGGGTGGCGCCGTCGAGAACAAGGGATCTAATTTATTTACGCTGGGTATTGCATCGTGGGGTTTTTGAGCTGCTGTACTAAATTGGGACGTGCCTTTGTGTGCGGTTTCTTTTCGACTCCCACTACTTCCACACTATTTCGTTACATGGGTATTACACAAAATAGTACCAAAGAAATCATTTATACTGCGCTGGCACGTCGCACTAATTAGAGTACGATTTGATCCGTGCCGCAGGCAGTGCACAGTAATCCAATTTGCGCACTCGGTGACGACGTCGGGGTACGGAGGGTGATGGTCAGTTTAACTGCAGAGAACACTTCTGGACAGGTTCCCCATCCATTAGATGAAAGCATTAGTCGAGCTAGACTGGAGGAGCTTAACGAGCAATTTTCGGCGAAAAATGTGCCCGGTTTGAAGATAGAACGCGACTTTGAGCGTGCACTTCTACGTGGCGATGGCACGACGCTCTACGATTTGTGTCCTATCTCGGCGCTTATGGTATGCGGCAACTTTGCACCCGCGCTGAATTCGGCGGTAGCCCTGGCCGCAGTGTCGAACGAGCCACTGGACTACGCCCCGCGCAGCATCTACACGGCTGGCGTCGCGTGTCTGCTCGAGTTCATTCGTCACAATTGGGCTGGACCTCGGCCGTCTGGCAATCGCACCGCTGCGGAGCGTGAGGCGGATGAAGTACTGGCACATTCGCTTGCGCTCGATGGCGAAGACGTCGTTCTCAATGTGCGGAAGCCGCATCTGCTGATTGCTGCGCGCAAGTTACTCGTTGAGAACCTTTCGTTGCTGTGCGATGCCGGCGCGGAACTCGCGGCCTGGTGGGCAGCACGCGTTGTGCTTGCGCACAACGCGGTTTTGTCGGCGCCTACGCCCACGCTGTTGAACGAGGTGTTCACCCTGTTTGCGCGCTTCCTGGGGCGGCCTGCGGCGCGGACGCTGTTCAACTCGTCGGATAATCCCACCGTGAATTCGCGGCAAACGAGCGACGACGCTGATGACACGAGTGATGAGGAGGATTTGTTCGCTGGCCTCGATGGTGCGGTTGATGAAGAAGATGAAATGCGCTGCGTATTGCCGAATGCAGACGACCCTACAGAAACCGCTCTCGCTGTACTGGCCTACCTCGAGCTAGCGCTTGCGCAACGCACATTTTATGACCCGGAAGCCGCCGCCGAGTCGATTCAACGAGCGACCCGGCTGGCCCGAATCGAGATTTCCGTGAGGGGTGAACTTGGGACGCGAACCAAGTACCAGCAAAACCCAACAGCGCAACTTATCGCTCGTGCCCGTCATGCTGTGGACGAAGGGGAGAGCGGTGTAGAGCGACATCTACTGACAGGCCTGGCAGTGGCTTTTCCCGGTGATACATTGAATGATGCTGATGTCTCTAAGCAACTACCGTTACCGAAGAATGTGGCGGTCAATGATTCCGACGCCCTCGGTTACATCAAGCTGGCGACAGAATCTGCGGAACATGACGAATCGGAAATCGAACATCTCACACCACTCGACCAAGCACTAGTGCTGGCGTACGCTTCGGTGACACGCGCAAGTAACGCGGAACATCTACTGACGGACCAGCAAATGGCGCCGTACGTGAATCTGGTGCTGAAGAACGAGGCGAGTCGCTATGGAGCGAGTAGTCTTGTGCAGATGAAAGCGTTGGTGATACGCGTTTCATTTGAAAGCGACCGTGGACGGCTCATGGAGCGGTGCATGACCCAGATGGAAGTGGTGAACAACTTCATCGACGTCGACATGCATCAAATGCCCGAAAACGTGCGAAACGCGGCCGTCGCCGAGCGTGCTCAGTTCGTATTCGCGGCGGCGGTCCAACCGTGGTGGGAACTGAAAAAGCAGCTCGCGGTCGCGCTGGGCAAGATTGGGCTGGTGAAGGCGGCCATGGACATATTCCACGAGTTGGAGTTTTGGGACGAGCTTGTGGACTGTCACCGACTGGTGGGGAATGTGGGGGCGGCGAAGAAAATGATCCTGGAGCAGCTCGAGGCGCTGGACCGGGCCGTCGATGTCGCGGACCCGAAACTGAAGGACAAGGCGGAGGTCGCGAGGAAGGCGAGGAGACCGAGACTGCTGTGTGTGTTGGGCGATGTCACGCGTGATACTTCTCACTTCGAACTTGCATGGGAAGAGAGCGGACGGCGGTACACGCGTGCGAAACGCGCGCTCGGGCGGTTTTATGTGGATACCGGCAAATGGGCTGAGGCGATCGTGCACCTGCGTGAGGCGCTGACGTTGAACCCGCTGTACCCGGACGTGTGGTTCGCGTACGGCTGCGCGGCCTTGGAGACGAGCGATTATCACGCCGCGGCCGACGCATTCACGCAGGTGGTGCGGCAGACCCCGAACTTCGCGGAAGGGTGGAACAATCTGGCGCGCGCACTAGTGGAGCTGGCGAAAAAGAAGGAAGCGTTGACGGCGCTGATGGAGGCGGCACGGCTGATGCGCGAGAGTTGGCGTGTTTGGGATAACGTGCTGACGCTTGCCACAGAGACGAAAAGCACGAGTGAAGCGCTTAGGGCTATCGATCATTTGCTTGAACTGCGTGGGCGTGACGCCAACATTTCCAGGTCACTTATTGTTGCCGTGGAAAGTGTCGTGGATGGCGCCCGGTCTGGGGATAAGGATGAGCGTGCGCTGGCTGCTTCGCAGTGTCGACAGTTGTTGAAAGTACTGGGTCGCGCTACAAGTACGGTGAGTACGAACGCGGAAGTATGGGAAGCGTATGCTCATGTCCATGAATTGGTGCCGGGCGCTGGTGGTGTGGAAAAAGCGTTTGATTGTCGCTTGAAACAAGTGCGCGCTATCAAGGTTGATGAAACTTGGAAGCGAGACATTAGGACGTTCCGGAAAATGGTAGTTTCGACGACTGCCCTGTGTGACACGGCGAAAGCAGTGGGCGAGGAGGGTGTCGTGAAAATTGCACGGCAACATGTTCGTAGCGTTATGGAACAGACGGCGTACGACTTCAAGGACGACGCTGGTTATCTTCGGTTACAACAGCTGTTGAAGGACCTTGGTGTGGGTGCTGATGAGCCGTGATGAACACAACCCGAAAGCGAAATTGCAATCTCGTTGAACAGGAGGGAGAAAGGGATGTTTGAGAGAGTGTATTTTTGGAGGAACTGAAGAAAGGAGAGTAAGAACACCTACCAAAGAATTCCAAGTAAAAATGGATTTACTCGCATTTAATGCAGATGGCTCCGACTAGTTGAGCCGAGCGCATCCTCTCCACGATTATCAACTTTTATGACGTAAGGAACCAATAGTCGTTGACAGCTCGCTATGAAAGAGATGGTAGAAATCAACGAGAGCGGAAGCTGGCCAACATAAGCAACACATATTCGGAGTTAGACCGAGCCCGAGCCGGAAACAGCGATCATCGAGGCCTCATGCTTGTGAAGCACGTCCACCGCGCGACGCACCTGCTCGCGCAGAGCATCCGGGTTCTCCAGCATGTGCAGGATTTCGGTCATTTCGAGCTCGAGCAACATACCCGTGATCTTCGACGCAAGCACCGTCTCGACCTTGGCGACCTGGATGTACAAGCGCTCGCCGAGCATTTGTTTCTGTTCGGTGGCGGTGGCGTTGGTGAGCATGTCCAAGGTGAGGGTGCTGGTCGCAGACGCCGAAATCGGCCCCCGGCGATGGGGCGGCTGCGGGCCGTAACCCCGTCGGGCGTCTTGAGTGGGGCGCGAACGGTTGCGACGCGGCTGTCGTGTAGGGTTGCCACCGCCACCGCCTCCGCCGTATGGGTGATGCCGAGGCGTCACCGGTAGATTAGGTTGGGCATAGGGAATCCCGAGGTGCGGCGTGTACGCGGAGGCTGTGCTGAGCCCTCTGCTATACGACGAACTTGGAGTGCCGTAGGCATGACTGGTGGGGCCGGGTCTGTATGCAGCGGTTGAAGGCTGGGCGTACAACGCACTGGGCGGAACTGCCGAGGCACGAACACGCTGAGCTGCGGCGCGCTGCGCCTCGAGCTGCGCCTTTCGAGCATCCTTGTGTTGCGCTAGCGCGACATAAATCGGTTTCACCCCCATCAGACGCCCATTCAGTTCGGTCACAGCCTTGGTCGCTTCCTCCGGCTCAGAGAAACAAACGAACCCGAACCCGCGGCTGAAGCCACGCTCGTCTTTCATCACCTTGCAGCTGGCGACCGTGCCGTATTCTTCAAACGTCGCACGAAGATTGTCCTCGTCCACGTCGTCGCCAAGATTCTTGACGTACAGATTCACGCCCGCGTACTTCTCGCTTCGCTCGCGGCGGATTTGTTCGTGACGCAGCCGCAGTTCGTTGTCACGCTCGGCACGCTTCATCGCACGGCCTACGTATAGTTCGAGCCCATCAATAACTGCGCCGTTCAACTCCTCCACCGCGGCAGCGGCAGCCTCCACACTATCATAGTTAATAAACGCGAATCCTCTCGGCTCCCCATCATCTTCCACGGGGATGTGGAGACTAGTGATCTCGCCGAATTCCGCAAACTTGCTCCGCAGCTCGTCACTGTCGCACAACGACTCGGGCAAGTTCTTCACGTAGATATTGGTAAACTTGTTGGTCACATGGCCCGCGGCCTCACGTTCACGCCGACTCTGGAAGCGGCCGACTGAGACTCGTCTCCCCTTGAGGAACATTCCATTCACCGCGTCGATCGCAGCCTGGGCCTGCGCAGACTCGGCGAAGTGAACGAAGCCGTAGCCGAGCGGCTCGTCGGCCGCATCGGTGGCCACCTTGCTGGACAGAATGTCACCGTAGCTGGCGAACGTGTCGTGCAAGGCCTTGTTGTCGATCGAGGGGTGCAGGCCCTTCACGAAGATGTTGCCCACGCCGCTCTTGCGCATCGTGGGGTCGCGGATCTTCCACATTACGCGCAGCTCGCGCATCTTCGTGAGCGGGCTGGAGAAGTGGTTCAGCGTGTCCAGCGCGCGCTTCGCGTCCTTCACCGTGAAGAAGTTGATGTAGGCGTAGCCCAGCGAGCGCCGCGTCACCACGTCGCGGCACACCCGCACACTCTGGATCGCCCCCACCGTGCTGAAGATCTCCATCAGCATGCTCTCCGTCACGTCCGGGTGCAGGTCCCCGCAGTACAGCGACGGCGATATGTGCGCGTCGCGTGTGTCCTCCGACAAGATCGATGAGGCCCAACCTAGACGCGTGCTCCCCCCATTCGCGCCGCGACGCGCCGAGCTGCCCCCGCTTGCAGATGAGCTCACGACGGCTGCCGCACGCTTCACGTCCTCCGGACGCGGCCCCGTCGGCTTGGACGAGGTCGGATTCTGGGCAGATGATGTGGACTGTGTTCTTTCAGGCGCCTTGCTTTCCTTGAAAGTTGACTTCGTCTTCTTCCTATCGATCCCCTTGTCAACCGTGGCCGGCTTGGAAACAACGTTGTTCTTGATTCGTGCAATCTTGTCAATGCCCTCTGCGATGGTGACATTAGAGGCGGTGTTGTCGGCAGTACCAGATGGACGGCTAGACTTGGTGCCAAAGAAATCGACCTCGTCTTCGGTCTCGTTCAGGTTAGGGACTCCATGAGGGCTGGGTACATGGAAGTCGTCCGCGCAGATCTCGTCATTGTCGGGAGTGATGGGGAATTCGTCGAATTGGGTGGTCAAGGGCTCGGGCTGATTGATCGGGTTGCGATTGCACGAGAAGTCTGTGGAATCGTAGGGGTTTGCGTCACGATTGCGGTTGCGGTTGCGATAGCGATTCTTGTTCCTGTTCCGGCCCGATCTTCTCGGCGCGGCGCCCCGGGTTCGGGGCGCTTGGATCCTCTCGCCGAGCATCTCCGCGGGCGCGGACGGCGGCGCGGAGTATCCGGTGTCCGAGTCGGGCATGGCGCGGGGATGGGGTTGGTCGAGTGGGGCGCGTTCGCAAGGCGTGGCTACGGTGGCCGCGCGTTGAAATCACGCAACGAGCGGCGAAAGTTGGAAATTCGCCGGAAATATGCACGCACGGGACCGTGCGCCACGAAATCCATCGTCTTCACAGGCACACCACCTGGAATGCACGAGGTGCCTGTTTCCGGTGGCCTGTTTCGCAAATGCGCCGTTCACCATTTGCAATTCGTGCGGCAGAATCACACCGCAACTAATTCGCACACCACGTGCCCCACACCACTGTCAACGCCACCGACAGTGAGGTGATCCCACTTGCACACACACACACCGCCGGCAAGAGAACGGTGTCGAATTTCACATGATAGAGTAGATCTGAAAAGCACGCCCCACAAAACACATCCACTTTACTCGAGTCGTAGGAATGAACAAGATGAGACACGCATATTAGTAGTTAGCACCGCGCTACTATCAAGTTTTTACACCGTCCCACGCTAAGTCTCCATTTTCGTTTGTGTTCCATTGCCCTGTATGTTGCCCACGCCAGGTTGTGGGACGCCCGCGGCGGTGACCGCTGGATTCGCAGCGGCGGCCTGCTGTTGCGCGTGTTGTTGGACCGCGGTGGGTACGGGCACCGATGGGTTGCCCGACCTGGAGTAAGACGAGGCCGATCGCACGGGAATCGAGCCTCTCGTGAATCGCGCGCCGCCAACGCCGTCGAACGAGCGCACACACGCGGGTAGGAAGAAACCGCGCGAGGCGTCGAACGCGAGGCGGCGCCCATCGCAAGTGTCGGAGAACATCGTGCGATGAAGCGCCAACCACTTGGCGAGCGCGACGAAGGCCTCCGCACCGGTCTTCTCCTTCGCCCAGAAGTAGCGCACCGCGGCATTCGCGCGTTCGGTTAACACGCCGAACACGGCGTGCTTACTTGTACTCCATCTGCCGATGCTAGGTTCGTCAATCCCGAACACAGCAATCCATTCGGGTTCTAATAAACGCTTACCCTCAGATGGCTTCTCGCCCGGTGGCAGGTCTTGCGGGGCGACATCACGAAACCAGAGAAATGCACGAAACACGTTCTCGCAAAGAAAGCCACACCCGTCGCTACGGATTGAAGGCACGGCGAGCTTCGTAGCGTGGCTGGCGCGCTTGAAGAGCGCCGGCAGTTGCTCCTCGCGCAGCGGCACCTTGGGCACGGTGGCGACGTGGCGCGCGGGGGCGGCGTGCAGCACGGCGAGCGCGCGGCGCGCGCGGTCGCCCTCGCGCGGCGCGGGGCCCGTGCGCGTGCTGGAGTGGCCGGCCTGCTTCACGCGGCGGATGGCCGCCTCGGCCTTGGACAGCATCTGCTCGGCCGTGGTCACGCGCTTCATCATCGTGCGGTCGATGCTCGCGCCCGCCGCCTGGATGTGCTGCTTCAGCATGTTCACCTCGGCGCGCGACCGCTCCACCTGCTGCTGCATCATGTGGCTGCTCATGGACACGCTCTGCGACTGCGACATCGCCGCGGATTTTGCTTGGCCGCGCCGCAATACTACAGCTGTTCCAACTTCAAGTCGTCGTTGTTCGCGCCTGCGACTTGGATTCGTGGGTACACTACACGCGCCATGGGCAACACGACTCTAGTACACCGTGCAAGCGCTGGCCTACCTGGCGCACCCTCATTGGCCCCCATCCTTGCTAATCTTCGCATCTCGTTTTTTTAACCCTATCAAACTAATCTGACGTTGCTTTTTTTTGTCGTGTAGCCCAATGATAGTTTGCACTGTGATTTGGAATTGTGTGTCGGTCCGCTCGAACCTGCGCAACGCAATGTCGAGATTCGAAGACGGAGGGGGAAAAGTTCAACATATCTCTGTTCACGTGACGTGGGCCAAAATCTGTGGCATCAGATGGACCGAACAATCACCGTGGCCTTGCTCTCTTCGAGCCATCGTGCCATGACACCGTCCCTACAGGCACTGCACGTTTCCACAGCCACAGTTATTGCTACTACGACCGTCTCCACTGGCGATATGCGCGAATAATTGGAATGAATCTCATACGTTTCTGCGTTGCCACGCTTCTGCTCATCTCCGTTCTGTTTGTTGAAGTGAAATCGATTCCTGTTTTACCACACGCACTTCTCAATGATACTGAAACACTGTCATTTGAATCGCCACACGCACAACCGATTGCGAGCGAGGTTACCGTGTTGCCGACCATGATTTATCGCGCTTCGAAACAGCCTGTAGAGACTGCGAGGATTTCCAGTTTCCAGGCACTTCAGCGTGAGTTTCGCCTCGAGGGTGGGCTTGTTGAGGTGTTGGAGTGGTTGTTTGTTGCTTTGCTTGTCGCACCAGGTACTTTCCCCTTGCTGACCTGCATATTCATGACTTGCACTTCTGTCGTGCATCGGATATCCGCTCAAGTTTCTATCGACACGGCGCGAACTGTATAAGTCATTATCTTGTGCTTCGTTCCATTGTTCATCCTCTTGATTCTTTTCAGATAATGCGCTTTGAAAGGGGTGCAGGAGTGGAAATGCAGTTCAAGCGTGTATTACCCGAAGGTATTATTCGCAATGTGATGTTGCTGCCTACATGGCACTAACGTTTGCTGTGAAAATTGGAAGGCACATTGCGATGGGTCGCAACACTTTGATTTCGTGGTATCGGTCTTGTGAATATGGCTGAGGCGTCGATTTTCTTCACGTTGCGTTTGCTCGAGCCATGCTCAATTTGCCGTCCTGCCACATGTTGCGTCGAACGTTGACTAAGTCACTAGATGTGGCACATTTGCCTTTGACAAGTTTAAGCAAAGCGTGTCGACAATCGAACGATAGCCGGTGTCATGGTGTTTCGTGCGCTACGAAGAAAGTTGCAAGCTATTAAATGGAACATATTCCCATCTTCCAGGAATCAAGCGCCATCCACGAAGATTGACGACGGCGATGACGAGCTCACCACGCCCGACGTTGCGGTGCCGTGGATGAAGGAAAGACCGACTTCGTATTCGACCATCAGAAGTACGCGGATACTGGGCAATCGCAAGGAGAATATCATTGTCTGCATACATGCCTGCGTTCTCGCGGCGTCCGCCATCTTATTGTTACTTTCCCTCGAACCTTTGCAAGCATCTGACTCGATTTCATTTGGGAAACACATAACCTCACTTCAACATGAGGTGCAACCGGGGAAAGATACCAACTCTACGCGGATGCAGTTTATCGATGTTATCCACGATGAGTATCACGTTCCTTATCGACTGCTCGAACCTCTTTCCGTGTCACATCTCGAACAACTTCTTTCACTTCTTCGCGAACCACTTAGTAAGATCGCACCGTTACCGAAACGTCGTGTTCTGTTTGCACAAATCAATGGGTCGGATATTTGGGACCGCACCCGTGCGCTCGCGTCAGTGATGGCGTATTCGCGAACTACAGATCGAGTTGGCGTTGTGATTTGGTATGTTCACGACGGATTCCATTCGACTTTCGACCAACTGTATCAATGGAAATGTGAGTCAAGTTGTCCCCCAATTGTTGTTGTGAGTAGAAATGAAAGTGACGGTCGAATCACAGATTCTCTGCACGACCATGACGACTTTGCCGATGAATTCGATTGGGCGGAGTATTCGGTGCGCGAGCTTGCGATGCCTACGCCGCGGAATGACTCAAGTTTCGACACGACGGGAGAAATAGCATTGAAATTGAATGAATTCGCACCGCGTGACCTGCACATTTCTTTCTCGCTATCGAGTGCCATTCGTTCGCGATACTCATCACTAATCAATTGTGAGGATTTAATCCATCGCTTGCTTCGTGGAAAAACATACATGGCGAAAATTGTGATGCAGTCTGCGCACCTGGTAGTCAAGAAAACACACACGTTCAGTAATCGTCGTGTTCGCCGTGTGTTACATCACTATTTCGATATCCCTTTCATGTTGCTGGATAGTCTTCGACCCAACATGTTGCGTATATTGCTCGACCGATTACTGGAGAAACGACGAAACGGGGAAATGCAACCGCGAACGGTGTGGGTACAACCGCAGTATGGGCTTGGGAATCGACTACGTGCGCTCGGCTCGGTGATGGCCTTCGCAGAACAAACAAATCGTGTGCTTGTGCTTGTTTGGGTGGCGGATGCCCACATGAACTGCCGCTTCGATGAATTGTTTGTCGGCCACGATGGAATTATGGTTAGTGATGGATTTTCGTCGGATGAAACTTGGCCGTTTACTCGGCAGTTCCAAAAGGATCCCGCCATGCACGCGGTGGAGTGGTACAATTACATGCGGGCTCGAGGGATTCATATTCACAAACCATCGGAGATGGTTGAAGATTATGTTGAGAAACATGTTTACATCTCGTCGGCATATGTCGTTTTATCCAAGTTGACGTCGGGTATAGCTCGCACGCAAAGTGCTCATTGGAAAGTATTGGCAAAGCTGACACCTGTGATTGCGACCGCAAGATTGGTGGAAAGTGCGCAACATCGATTTATGCGGGGCACTTCGGCCGCTCGTCGCAATGTCATGGGTGTGCACATTCGTGGAAAACCGTTAGACGCGGATGTGAAAGGCGTCCTTGCTCAAGACTACGCATTTGAGTCGGCAAATCGGACGTCGTACTGGCGGAATCTAACGAACGTGGCGGTGTTCATTGAGGAAATGAAGCTCCAAAAACAAACGCAACAATTCTACGTCGCAGCCGATAGTCGCGAAGCACTCGAGTTGGTTGACCATGAATTTCCCGGAAGAGTGACGTACACAAGTAGGAAGTGTGACTCGAGGTCGCGTGATTGTGTGCCGTACGCTCTCGCTGACATTATTCTGCTGGGCCAATGCGCTACTATTCGTGGGAGCTATTGGAGTTCGTTCACGGAGTTGGCGTGCAGATGGAGTGGGGCGCCGTACCGCTTGGCAGGCATCAATTTCGGTCGTCCGATCTAGATGTGGAATGATGAATGGCAAGCACTGCAACTTGAACTACAATATGGAAAAATGTTAGGTGTTGCAATAAGAAGGAATTTTTGAGTAGATAGTTGAAGGACTGAAATGAAGAAAGTATCGCTCAAGTCTATCAACGATAAAACTATCGCAAGTGTAGGACATGTCTATTGCGTTCACCTTCGATTGCGACTAACCCAATGAACGACTGTTAGTTTCGAAGATTCAACCAAGTCGAGATTCACAAGTTTTCTTTCAATAATCGTCATAGACTCCCGGCATAGTTGACCGAATACTTTTACATGCAGAGTTGGATCAGTTTGGTTTTTTATCGCACAGTTCTCGCCATTGTGTTTCAAACCCATTGGTCGGCCTTTCATAAGCCTTCAGCCGTACGAGAAATCTGAGAACAAATTCTCACAAGGCTTCGCTGACCTCCGTACAACTGTCTCGACAGAACGAGGGGCCTACCCCGCATCAGACGCAACAGGCACCTTGGCGGCAGTCGAAATTTTCAATTTTCATCTCTAACAGCCACTATTTCATCATCAATTTTTATTCTGGGTAATTGTAATCTTTCTTAGTACACATAATCTTCTATTGCCACACTATCTCTGTTAGATTTGGATAGGAGCTCTGTGTCAATTCAGGTTCTCGTATTCTTTTGTACTCTGGTAACTCTATTGTCTTTTCTACAAAGAATAACATTCATTCTGGTTGACTTGTGCTTTGTTACACTGCAGCGCTCAGGCATCTTTCTCATTGTGTACGATATATTATGGAGCAGTAATCCCTCGATAGTGATGACAGGTCGGTACAAGATTCCCTGAATTCTTTCTCGTAGTAATCCTTCAGGTAACGTACCAAAGAATTCTTCCGAATCTGATTCTTCAATTAGTTGCACTGAGTATCCCAATCATACTAGCTCAGTTTTTCAATGTACCATACAATGGTTCTGCAGCTCGTCAGAACTCATTCAACATCGTTGCAACCGAAAATATTGTAGTTGTTGTCGGCGCTTTAAATTCGTTACGAAAAACTCTACTCTCTCCGTTTCAAATTAATACACCAGCTTCGTTAAACTCCCTGTTTATCGTCGTTGCTTTGACTTTAGTCTCTTTAGTTCGTACACTCCTTCTTCACAAGAGTCTCTATCGAGTAGGACTAGTACTAGTTGTAAAACAGTTCCGAGGGTCGCAGAAAGTGACTATGAAATTCGCTTCCTCTTTCCACCGTTATTCAACGTCGTCGTACTCGTCGGCTCCAAGTCCAGTTTTCTCAACCCAAAGAAACATGAACGACCCAACGAAGTACACTGCATTGAACGAAGACCAGCGTTTGGCTGTTTACAACGAAATGCTCGCCGTTGCCGTTGATATTAAACTCGCACGAGGAACCTATGCGAAACTGTGCCAGAAATAAGGCATCGCCGACAGTACAGTGCGTCAAATCTGGAAGGCTGTTACAGCAATCAAGGACGTCTACTGTGACGAAAACATTTATAAATGAGCCGTTTAGTCTGTAGAAAACGCGTTCCTTAAGTAAAACTATGTCCCCGTTCAAAACGGTCAATTATTTTGAAACGCCAGAAAATCGAAAATCCATTAGTACTTTCTCCGAGGGAGCACGATTGATGTTGCTCTAGTACACTCGTAATGGATTGGATTGGAGACTACTGATATAATTTGATATACAGCTGCATACTATCGTACTGTACAGACGGCTAGAAAAGATACAACGCATCAAAACCAATGGCTTTGTTTACTGAGATGTGATTCATGACGAAACGTAAGTTTATCTTGCCACAGCCACGCTCAAAAAATTGGAGCGTTTGTGGATGCAAATTAAAGTTATGTCTCGGCAGTAACGGAGTGATTGCGCATCACTACAGTCGCATTTTAATTGCATTTCTTGGCGTCTTCTATTACTTTTAAACAAGGAGATAAACAGTTCAGTACAGCTGAAGTCATTGAATCACTGATCGAATTTTTGTACCTGTGAGCTAATAGTAGCAATTAGACTGATCTACTTCTCAATTATATAGAACTTGTTGTTTTCATGTCACATTGCGAAGTGCAGGATACAATATGTATGCTCAATCTTTTAAATTTTTATAATCCCCACTGCACGTTTCTCTTAAAGTCTCGAAGGCGAACGTAATAAGTGCAGCCGTCGAGCTGTCACAGACTTATGGTGTAACGAACTGTCCAACAAATTGACATTACTACACGAGTATCTATTTCCCTTTTCCACTTCTTCTAGATATCTTTTTCGCTTTGTATAGCTTGCTCACAGTTATTTGCTAGTATCTCACCAAATAGACTATAAGCCACCGACTTTTAAATAAATCGCACACTGCTTACAATAATCACTAGAACATAAGTGTAGCGTAATAGTTATGGAAAATAATTGCCATCAGATGATAACGCGTCCAGATTCTGTAAAAAATCAAGAAATACAATACGGGAAAAGATTTGAGTAGATCATTTTCAAATAATTGTGAGAAGTACCGGGATCTATTGCTATAAATTCTAGTTCTCATCTACATAAAATTTACTTCTGACCAACTTTAAAGTAACCGATTTTATCAACTTGCGCTCTACTCTGACGTTGCTTCACACACCGTGCTTTTTTATGATTCGTTCTTCCAAATTTTCAAAGATTCGTGGTCGCGCAAAACATACTTTACTACGTCTGTTTAGGTGAACTGATTGACCCATCTCCTTTCTACGTTCACACGAGACAGATTTACCCAGTGATCTACCAAAATGGGTACTGTGACGGCGTTTTGGTCCAAAGCGCTATCGTAGCATTCGATATAAATGCGCTGTAGGATAAAATTGAGGGAACTTAATTATGGAGTGAGTGTTCTACAAGCAGGCCTACTACCGATCGCGAACTTAGAAAGTTTTGAACTATGAATCGAGGTTGTGAGAATATCTTTTGAGTAATCGAGATGCAAACAGTATCGAAAACTAACTTTCGTTAATATGTTCAACATGCAAGAAGTACTTCGGGAATTATTTCTTCTTCACGAAAATCGCGAAACATTTCATTGGGAATGGATGACCAAGCGTTCTTTTTCTGATGAAGTTGAAAAACAGTCACTGGAGGCAAAGTCGGTAAACAAGTGGCTGTAAGTTAGATACTTTGAGAGTATTAGCGAGAGATTCGCAACATCATTCATACTCCGAATGGTACTGAACTCTATTAATGCAGCGAGTTCGAGTGGTAGACCTACATCCAGCCTGATACTCATACAATCTACTGATATCTAACAGTGCCAATTTCGAGTTTGTGGACTACGCGATAACCAGATAATGAATATTCTTAAAATTCCAACAGAGGCTCTGTCTAGACGACTGTGGCACGCTTCATAAGTCTCAGCAGTTGGTTTGAGTTAATTCATTTAGATGTACTACCCATGGACATAAGTGAACAGAAAATCGGGTATAGTGCAAATGAAGGCTTCTTCGTAACGAGAGATTTTTGGCGCTGTGAACCTTAGTGGATGGTCAGGTTTTGGGTGTATCCAAATGGAGAATCTCAGGATAACAGGCAATAACTGAGCGAGCTTTCAATGAAAACCCGATGCAACACCGTTCGATTCTGCGTAGTTCTGAGACAATGTTGCTAGTACTGTAGCAATTAATGCAAATTGGAACAAAACTTATCGTAAGAACGCTGAAGGAAATAGCCATGATATCAACTTAAATGGGTCTACTAGAGATTCCTGCATCAGTGCGCATATTATTTTCTTCCGCTTTCCAACTGTCTTTCGTCTGTCTTCGAACATATTAACCTTCTCTATTGATGGAAAGGTGTTGTGGTTACTTCTCAGCAACTTCTGTGATCAATCACGAAAATATTCCTTCCAGAAAAAGCTTTGTGCATGTGAATTTATAACAGTCAATTTTCAATCGCTCTAACATAAGCTCATTTTCAAAACAGATAGACAGAATAGTATCTCGGGCTAGAAGTTTCCGGAAGCCATCTTTAGAAACTGCCAGTATATACAACACACGACTGTTATTGAGCAATGTTAGTCAGAAGATCCTTTTCGTGTGCGCACAACCATTGCAAGCGGATACCCTTCAATATTACGGTAGATTCGAATTTCGCTGTTTTCTGTAGTTTTCGTTTTTCACGCGAATGCGAAGAGAAATTCTGTCCGCAAAAGGATTGAAAGTTTACTCGGATGAACTAACTGTCCTTTATATCACCTACAATTACGTCCTTGTATAATTGGGCATACAAAATGTCGGACCACGGAAGAAGCTATCCAAACTTCTGGGTCCTAGAATTCTTTTCGTAAGGTCAAATCGGGAAGGAGTTAGTTGCTTATGAAGTTTTCCTTCTGAAATTTCTATTCCCATTTTTGTAGCAATTGAAAAATCTCTGAAACATATTCCCAACGGCATAGACCATATCGAAGGCATGTTACAATGTATTGGTTCGATGTTTCGGCGCTGAAAACTCAACTATCATGAAGCCAAGGTGCTAAAAGAATTTTGATTTCTCCACGGCCCAATCCAGCCGACCAGTCCCCAGAAGTCATGAAGATAGTATTGTACTGAAATGATACTGTGTTGGTATAGGCGGTGTGAGCTTTCCAAGCAGGTCGGCTTCACGATACTTCTCCATGTGCATGTACTGAAACGGGCATACAGGGTGCAATTATGTCGTACAAAAGTCTATGCTTCTGGGATTTGCATTGGTGAGCAACCATTACTGAACAAGCTGAATTTTCGCAATTACAAAGAGACAGAATTGACCATGTATGATCAGTTTTCAAAGAGGCTACTAATGGCTACGTATCTGTATTCAATTATATCAGTGGTTTCAAAATATATCGTAGAGTCTCCAATAAGTGAAAGCATCAATATTCATCATGACAACAAGCAGATCTACTGTGACTCTCCGTATTTGCAGAAACTCTAGGACAAGTACATTGAAGCCCAGCCGACACCTGCACTGAATACACCATGAGCTTATGCAAGCGAAAAACTTTTGGTGCAGTCACGGAGTCTTAGATTGATGTCCTAATGCGTGGGACTATTTTCCAACCTATTTGAAGTTAAGAATTGAATCCTGTGGTCGGACTACCGTCTCAATTTAGTTGTGATCTTATGTTGTTTGTCACATGTGAGTCATGTTTCTGGAAAGTTGTACCCTTGCTTTATTCGAAAAAACGAGTGCTCGTGTTCGTCTCCTCCGGAGAAATCGGTATTGCTGATTCTGCGAATGCTTTGATAAGTGCATTCACTACGGATAATAATATATACCAAAAACTGCCCAGAGAGTACATTCCAAATTCACCAAATTTTATTTTCATTTTTATACAGATGCATCCTTTCCTGAGGAAAGCACGCAAATTGAAAGCCACAGCATTCATTTTGAGCCCCATAGAATTGCTATCTAATGCCTCTTTTGCTTAATAGTTGAAAATTCAGCTTCATTTCGCGAAATCTATATAACTCTCTTTCTTGTATGAATCGTTTTCTATGTAGACCGGGTGGGCGAGAAGTATTGAATGAATTTCGAAGCTCCACAGCCTAATGTTTTATGAGGATTCACACAAGCGGTAACGTATGATAGATAGTCAGTTGAGGCTTCAATTTCTGCCGATTGTTAGATCGCACTCTTTGATATGCCCACAAATTTTAGAATTAAATTCTAGTGTTTTTGGAGATTTCCATCAGATTTAACTAATTCCCTGCAATTTTCTCTGTTATGTACTGGTTCTCGCATAATGAGCAGAATTGCTCTCCTTCAGATCCGTTCCGAAACATATAAGAACCATATTTCTATCGAACAGCAACTTATAAATTAATAAAGAATACGAAATTTCGGGTTCTACCCAAAAGTGAGAATGTACCTTTTTAGAAAATGAAAGAATCCTATCTCTTGATAATATTTAATGTTGAATACTAGCTTAAAATTTATAGAATTTGCGTCCCATTATGCGGCAGAGCCCTAATTGACCAACAAAAATAACAAAGATATGGCGTTCCGAAACTCGTTCAATACGTTTCGCTCACTCTACAGATAAATGTGCATCTGATCTCAAGTGCAACAATTTATTGATAACCAAAATCTTTCCAACTTTAAGACATCTATTGACACAATTTAAGCAGATATTTTCGTTTTTCAAAGATTTTAGGGAAGCACTGTTGCCGTGCATTAGCTTGAAACAGTCCTTAATATGACAGCGCCACAGTTATGAGCACAATTAATCATAAGCTATAGAGACAACCATTTAGACGGTGACTATACTGGAGCTTTGTTTCCTCTTCAAACTCAGCATGATCTATCATTTTTAGATACGACTCATAATGTTACATCTTCAGCTCCAATAACAAGCATGTCTACTGAATAGAGGGATACATAATTGATTATTAGTCGACGAATCCGAAAAATGTGAGAACTAATGATTTTAACTAAATCGGAATTATAGAATTAGCTAATCGCGAAGAATGTATGTACATTGGAAAATATTCTTATCATTAGTATGCTTTATTACAAAATAAATATAGTCTGAGAATTATAGAGAAATACCAAACACCAACTCAAGCACAAAAATTGACGAATACATCAAATTTGAGGTAATGAAGCCAGTCAGCGCCTGCAACGAGAATATGTTGGATGCAAGATGACGCAGCGAGTTTGTACACATAAAAGACAAACATTAATTGATTTGCTTGAAGCAAGATATGTGTCGAACTTATACTCGATTGAGATGTTTCCATACAGTTCAAGTATTACTCAAGCAAAAAAATAGAACAGTTGAACATTTTGACTAATTTATCACAGTCATTGACAAACTAAAGTAGCTCAAACTATGTCAGAAAAAGTCGAATGGCTAATAAGTTTTTAACTACACCGAGCAATCGAAAAATTGAAATTAAAAATAGTTATAAGCTACAGAGACAAGCATGTTCGCAATCTTGTCAGAAGCTTTGACTAGACTGCAGCTGTCATCCCTAGACCCAGCTGATTTGTTTGGAAAGCGGAACAGTAGCTCATGAGAAGATCACCTCCATTACACTAGAATTTCTCATTTTGAAGAAACTGTTTGCTCTGTATTTTTCATCTTGCTATGCTTTTCTAGATCTAAATGGCATGGTTGATGATCAAGTGGCTCTCCAAAAATTGGGTGCTACCAAAGTAAGACCTTGTATAATGTAAGTGCTTTATCGATGTAGTGCAATCCCTTTGGGGCGAAAACACCACCACCAGAACCCAGAGATAGGTAGCTTCCACTTGTGGGCAGTTGGATTACCCACGAGTGGGTGGGAGCGACTGCACAGCTCCCACACAACAACACCACGCGCCCTATTGAGCGGGGTTGCCAGCAAGTGGAAGAAGAACGGAGAGCAGAGGGGGGTGGGACGGTCGGCAGCCAACGTACTGAAACCACGCTTCTGGGGACCAGGTACCAGAACACCTGTGGAGGAACAAATCGACGCCTCTCACACACGAAGGATCCTTCAAACCTGCTGGGGGAGCGCCAGACAACACAGAAAGTAATCACCAACAACTAAGGTGACCGTCGGCGGTTTAGTTTTGGGCCGAAAAGGTCCTGTCTTTACTCATCTGAGTGCTCCAAACTGCTTATAGTAGTTTGAATCAAAATTAAAATTACTACACAACCTAAATTATTAAAAATTATAAATCCCCAAAAATAGAATTATGGAGTGGGAATCAAACAATCTCCCCCTTGGGTTTGCAGGGTCTCTTTATAGGGCCATTTGTAGCTTCAGCGTGCCTCTGTTAGGTGGGTGGTTGCCACCCAGCCGCCAGTGTGCCCTAGTTTGCTCACCCACCAGTGGGAGTTGCAGCCTTCATGCACCACAATCAATGATTACAATTTAGAAACTGTACAGTCGTGTATTACAGTTCTGAATACATCAAATTCAGATCGTGCAGTTCTTCTAGACTCTCGAATAGTACGTGCAGGTTGAAATTAAAAACGCTTATCTGGTGATATTGAAGATGAGTTCTCTTTAACTGTGTGACCTACGAGGGTAATATACAAAGTTTCTGAATCTAATTCGCCGAATATTGCTCCTGTACACATCACTGTAGAGTATTTATTCCGAAAGATGTGCTATTGGATGGCGGAGAAAGCAATGTCATTTTCATTCAATGGAATGAAAACTAGGGAAAAACTCATTGAAAAGAGTCACGCCAATTTTGAATCAATTGGGACCATTTAGCAATGGATGTTCAAGTAGAACAGCAGAGCCGAATTTTTTATTCGCGAAGAAATCGAGCATCATTCCATTATTATGGTTACTGTGTGAAGTCAATTAGTGGAAAGTTGGATCAGGTCCACAGTTCCAGGTCTCAAAAAAATTAATCTGTAGACAACATAATCTTGGACATTTACGGGAGTACCTTACAAGGTAGCCTAAACCGTCTCCTGAAAGGTAAAATTAAAATTTATTTTCCGCACTAATTTCAAACTTTCTCATGCACTCTAGATTTCGGTGGACTAGATCACATATTTTTTAACTGTCAAATAATGTTTAGCGAAATATTTTATGATTTTACATCACGTTGATGATATTGTTGCGTTTTCATGTTCTCTACTTCATATTGAAAAGACCATTCTAAACTCATCTAATAGACGCATTTGAATAGTGAGATTATTATCTGATGCGTTGAAAAAGTCATAATTTTGACAAATTAAATCGAAACTGGTCCACAGATTCTGAGCATTTAATTTGGCTGATCCAATTAATCAAAGTAAATGCATTTGTTTTCTACTAGCAGTAGGTCATGAATAGAATATTTAATATTTCAATTGAAATGAGGAATCAATTTATTGAATATCGCCTCTGTATTCGTGTTGTTGTGTATGCACAAAATCTGCTCATTCCCGACTCTACAACTGACTGCAGCTTATTGTGCCCGACACCGGTTTGTAATATTTTCGGCGCTGGTACGGCGAAGCGTTCGGTCAGTAAACTCAACTAGGAGTGATTCATGAAGTACTGCAACAGAATGTTGGTACAATAATTACTTCAGTGTCGGAAAAGGTTCAACATGGGATTTTTCTTACATAATGCATAAACTAGATTAAAAGCAGTTAGGGCTGACGCTTCCCGGATTAGAGAAAAGAAATGTGAGTAAATGCGGACATGTTGAGAGTTTGTACTGTAGTGGTAGAGTTCAGTTAGAAGAGAAAAGAGACGAGTGCTGTTTCACAGCGCGGTTAGGGTAAAAGAAATCGGGAACGAATTCGGAAATGCGAAATCGCACACGCGTTGCGAACACGAAGGCGTAAAAGCGGTGGTGCTTACAAGGATCAGCCGCAATAAATATAGTGGAATAACTGTGATTGGCCGGAATAAAGCGGTTCCGCAATGAAACGAAGGTTGGAAATGATCGAAACGGAAAGTGTGTGTAAAAAATAACGAAAAAACTGTGTCGTCAACTTACAGCGCGCGCGTGCGTCAGTTCAATTCGGCTGATAGGCAAAATGTTTTGGCAAGCACGAGCCGTTACATAATCGAGGCGTGAAGGCAACACGAAGGGCGCAAAATTAAGCGAAATTCAAGCCGCCTCGCTCCACGGTTCAACTACAGTACGGCCACTTGACTGATAACCCTACTGGGTGTTGACTGCTGCTCGCACCGTACCGCCCTCTACATCGAGCTGGCGGGTGGTTGTGCCTTCGCTCGCTTGACGTTCCCATCTGGCCCGCTCCTGCGTCCCCCCCCCGCCCGTGCGCCGTCGCGTCGGTGTGCCGCTATGGGGCTGTGGGAGTTTTTCAGCAAGAAGAAGAAGACCAACAAGTTCCGCGCGGCCGCATTGCCTGCACGAACCATCCCCTTCATCGCGTCTCCCGAACCCAGCAAACTGACGATCGTGCGTTACGACGAGGAAGAGGAGGAGGACAACATCACACGTAACGAAGCAATCGAACCGGAACCTGAGCCTGAGCATTCCGTATCTGCTGCGACTGGTGCTTCGTCACCTGCAGTTGGCGTTGATTCCAATACGAGTGAAACATTATCACTTACCACTACGACTATATCGGAACCAACACCATCGCGAAGAACTGTTGAACGAAGTATCGAATATGCGACTGGGGCAGATGTGCGTGCGGCGGTGTACTATGCGTATACCGATGCGCTACATCAACGAGCTCGACGTGGTGAGGAGGGTGGACTACGCAAAATCGTCGCCCTATTACGCGCCTACGAGCACAACCCAATAGTGGTGGAAAATGCTGCAGCCACGATCGCGATACTATGCGAGAACGACGTGGCCACACGCGATGTGTTTGGGTCGTACGGCGCCATCGAAGCACTACTGCAAACGCTACTAACACGAACCGAAGAAACTGTGCCAGTGGAAAGTCTGCTGCATGCAATCTCGAATCTGGTGAAGGACTCACCACGCAATGTGCGATTGCTCGAGAATTTCGGTGGGATTCTACCATTGATGAGATTGGCGTCATCGAAACGATTCGAGGGCCGGCCCAACGCGGCGCATTATGCAATGTGCACGGTTGCGGCATTGAAACATCGCTTGGGTGGAAAACGATCACAACCACGTATAATGCACAAGGGACAACCTGGAATCCCCAAAGCAATTTCGTATGCTTTGCGCGCGATGCGTATCCATGAGGACGACGTGAACGTGCAAGAAGCGGGATTGGACGCCGTGCGAACATTGCTCGGTACTGCGGATTTGGTTGACTTATCGACCCCGTTATTGGAGAAGGCGATATCCGCAGCTGCGACCGCATTCGTGAAGCATGGCAGTCAAAGCAAGGATGTGATATGGCAGAGTTTGGCGCTGCAATGCGATATCGATGCGATTCGCGATCAACAGGTCGAGGTGGACGTCAAGTCGTTCTTCGGGGCGCTGAAGGCGGTCGTGGAACAGGAGGAATCTACGCCGCCTTGGACTGACGCGGTGGCGGCACTGGTCGCGCGTGCGTTAGTCACGGCGAGTCGGGTGGGCTGGCGAAGCATGGACAGTAAGGAAGCGGCAGCGAATGCGGGCGCGGTTGATGTTTGCCTCGTGGCGTTGGAATCGTTGTCGGGCAATCGCAAAGTGGTGGAGCGGACTTGCTCGGTCATGCGCAGCCTGTTCGATTCGGTGAGTGGAAGAACCAAGTTGGACAGTGTGTCTACCGCTTGTACACTGCTGAATTCCATTGAAGTCACGCTCAATGGTGAGGCACGAACATGACCCGCCGGCACACACCACCAACTAATCTACCTCACTCGCCACTCACTCTACCTACCTACCCACCGACCGAGCTGTATGCAGCCCTGCCCACGGTTCTAATCGTCAGATGGATATTTCGTTCGCCAACTAACTAATCTAAATTAGACAAGGCTGCTGCTTATTCTATTGTAAATTTAATCTTCACTGTACAGATTGGCCCTACCTCTGTTCACTTACAACAGTAATGCACTTTTCTACGTAATGCATCGTCCTGTAATGCACGACACGTGGCAAACACAATGTGGTTGTCATATTCCCATTCATTGGATTCATTCCGTAGCAAATGTTATACAGTTCAGCACAGCATTCCGTTCGTCTACGTATTCATTAAACTCATGTAATTAGACAACAATTGACTGTTCACATCCTCCAAATAAATCCGAAAGCAACTTTTCACTGTCCTCGCTGTAGCTTCACGTACACAAGCTTACTATTGCAAAATCCTGAAGAACTTCTGCAATCACGATTATTTCACTGCAATATGTGGTATCGTTTTAATTTACTGTCAATGAAAATATGTTCAATATTTGATTCACTTCTTTACCCTTGATTCGGAAACGAAAAATAGTTCAGGTTGCAAGTTTGTTCAATTCACTGTGTTGCCCACTTAGGTAAATCCTTCAATACTATACCGCGTAATTTTTCATTCACTGTTGAGGCGGAACTAAAAGCATTTCTATTAATTGACGAATAAATGTTTAGTCCAGAACAGTTTCGAAAATTTATTTCGAAATTGAAATGATATTCAAACGAATGTAAAAAAATTAAATATCTTATATAGTAACAGCCGCACTTATACAAAAACATTGTTATAAGAAGATGATTACAATCTGTGTAGAAGAGTGAGTCAACGTATTTTTTTATTCTTCTTTCTAGATAGAATCTTTTTGAGTAAAAAATTTCAAAACATTAGAAAATCTATAGTTTTCTTCTGATTTGTAAAACATGTGATTCAAACTCAAGAAGTCTTAGAGAATATCAGAATATTTATCATACACCTCTAACTTTGTTCTATCTTCTCCGTGCGTGATTCTTTCGATATCTAAATAACTCCGATCTATACATTGCCTAATTTCATTTTCGGCATTATATTTGGATCAAGGATATGCAAAGAAGATAAAATTTAAGAAATCCTAGCTCTAGGATAACTAGAGCGAAAACAAAACAATGATATATGGACCTTTTCGGCAAAAGCAGATAGAGAAAATCTAACTTAATTTCCGCTGTGTTACAAATTCTAATTTTTATTTATATTGGTTTATCAACTATAACTGATACTATTCGAAAATTGGAAGCATAGAAGCAATGAATAATGAAGGCGTTCTAGCCTTAACGAGTAGTAAATATCGTATATTTCGGTGTTCTCAGGGCGAAAATTTGAATATTAATCCCGTGAGTCTCTAAAAGAAAATAGTTGTGTAGCACTATCTTACGAGGTAGGTCTACGATATCTGATATTTCTACTGTTGAAAATTGTTCCTCTCACAGAAATCTTTATGAGCAGAGAATTTGTTTCATTAAGATTTAGTAGTCCTGCATATATTTATGGATGAATAATTAATCTCCTCCATATCTATATATTGTAAGTCTTGATTCCGCTTTCGAATTGACTAGTTATTGATATTACCTTACTGCGTCATACATTAAAAAGTTAAACCTGTTTTTGCAATCGAATATTGAATATTTTGACCACCTGTCAAGTTGATAAATAATCTGAACATGCTCAGGAACGGATTTGGATAAATAATATCCACTTAATCGGCTATATTTAGTTGGTATTTCTGATGCAAATAAAAG
>JAAUYH010082859.1_pt1 | contig 38812 bp, 30 predicted proteins | sample 7278061 | NCBI WGS metagenome assembly JAAUYH01 (sample SAMN14350203, study PRJNA611818) | marine sediment metagenome | isolation source: surface marine sediment (0.6m) | place: French Polynesia: Moorea | collected 2018-08
CACATACTTCAATTTGAAATAAAACTCTATGTTCCTTGATTTATAGGCATTATAGATAAATCACTACTATGTGACAGTTTTAGGGTAAATGTGCCAGTTGCGTAAGTCCTGGTACAGATGAAATTACTAAAATTATTGTGGGGTAGGCATCCTTGCCTGCCCTTTTGTACTTCAGCAGATTAGGAAGCGCTATATTATTCATTACTTATTACTTATTAATTATTACTTATTACTTATTACTTAATTGTCGTTGTGTTGCTTTTGCGGGCAATGCCGTCTTTACAGCATGGTGCGTTAGACTAAAGTCATAACGCACCCTACAGATACGTAATTTTATAAGCGCATAGACGCACTCTTACACGGAGTGTCTACCCGCAGGTTAGCGGCTTCTCGTAAGACTGCACAGGCTACGCCAACAAAAATAAAACTGGATTCCTATATCATATAATTACCTATCATTAATCATGATATTTATTGAGTACAACTTGATACGTTGAAGAAGAAGAAAAAGCTGTTAATTCTTTTTGCCCTTTACCCTTTACCAGTCCTAATAAAATAACTAACAACGTTAGATTATTAACTATGAACCAGTTGAAAATTTTGACTATGAGTAAGAACAACTGTTAACAATTGTGCTGATAAATGAATTAACTTGACTTCATCTTCTCGTAAAGTATAGGGTTGTTCCCACTGTAAAGACAATATCGCTAACACCTTACCTGCAAGGAGAATAGGAATACTTAAATGCCCTCGTATGTTGTTATTGTTATAATGAGCAAAAGTTGCTAGATTCTTATCCTTAGAAATATTTGCTGCTACTTGTATTTGCTGGGTAGCGATCGCCTCTTTGATCAGTGGATCTTTAGCTAGCCAGTTCTCTGTATTTCCGTGGCTACTGTAGATACCCTGAGAGGGAATTAGACTATTATTTTCCACTAGTTGCAAAATACAGGTATCCACTGCAAAACCTTCACCAAAAATCCTAGAAATTTGGTTCAAAGTAGCTTCTAAATCTTTGCCCTCCTGCGCTACTTCTACCAACAAACTTAGCAGTGCGATTTGAGCATTAGCGCGTTGCAGTTCTTCCGTGCGTTGCTTAAGCAAATAGTGAGTTTCCGTAGCTTTTTGTACTACCTGTTTCAACTCATCCGGGTCCCAAGGTTTAGTAATATACTTGTAAACTTGTCCAGAATTAATCGCTTCTACCAAGTCTTCAATATCAGTGAAGCCAGTCAGAATAATTCTAACTGTATCTGGAAACTGAGGTAATGTCTTACGCAGAAATTCAGTTCCCTTCATTTCTGGCATCCGCTGATCGGAGATAATAACTGCTACTTCTCCTTCTGCTGCCAACACATCTAGGGCATGAATGCCACTTTCTGCCTTAAAGACATTAAAATCCCTCCGGAAGGTGCGATAGAGTAGATCCAAATTATCTGGTTCATCATCAACCACTAAAATTTTCGGTTTTTTAGGTCTTTCTAAAATCATTAGCTGACGGCGAATTTTATCGAGTTCGGGGATGGGATTATCCATAAGATAATTCCTTGAAACTTTATACCTTTTTGTTATATTCCATACAAAACCCTATTATAAATATCCGAACAAGCAATAGCTTGATGTTACCTATTTATAGATTGTTATAGGTTGGATTAAATTCAGATGTAAGTAGTTTAAACATCGAATTCGGATAAATATTCATGGGACTATTTCAGGGTTATTACGGAATCATAAATCAGGACAAGTGTCTTTTTTAGTCATAACTCATCATTTTGCTTTCCGCCAGATATATTATACTGACTCGGCTTTTGAATTTGTTTTTTTGTTAGTCTCAGGCTCTCAAAGGGAACCATAAAGAAAATCAAGGTCAGGTCTATCTTGATGCTCTAGGAGTTGGGTAGTACAACAGGGTGTAAATAAATCAACCATTTTAAACAGCCCAAAAGCCTGCTATGTAAGCATTTTTAATTTTTAATTTTTGCGCAGCAGTACTAGTCTGCATATATCGTCAGATGTGTTACTAGACCACATTTACGTTAAGGAAACAGATCAATGTCTTGGAACTTTGCAATCAAAAATCCGGGGAATTGCCACAATTGACACCATTGAAAATTCTCCCAGTACTGTGGTAATATGTGAATCCTTGGAGAATAGCTCTAGAGTTACAGTTAAACTGATCCAATATGTCAAACACAGCCTAGAAAAAGTGGTAATTACTGATAACTGATAACTGAATTGGCAGCTACCTCAAAAATCATGAATGACCTACCACCCAACTCTGACAACCCCAACGATAACGATAATGTGAATGATGAACTAGCAACAGAACTCCTACGCAAACTCAGACAAAAGCAAGGTAACTGGGTAGAATGGGGACAGGCTTGCGCTTATCTCCAAAAAGCAAGTCACAATCCCCAAGCAATTTTTGAGGCTACAGGGTTTGAGCCAATTCAACAAAACCAGGTAATTGTTGGGTCACAGGTTTACAATTCTATCGAAAAAGTAGGTGTATCACCAGAAGTGCTGTCCCACTACGGCATCCGGGGAAGCGATATTTTGTATGAATTTCGTCTCCTTACCCAAGAAGAACGTGCTAAAGCTGCCGAACTTGCCTTTATTCACAAAATTGATGCTGATGAAGCACGAGAAGTCGCCAGAGCTATTAAAGATTTCTCTTATTTGCGTAATCTACCTGAAGGTTTTTCTAACCATCCAGGGGACGCAGTTGCTTATCAATGTTGGAAACTGGCACGGCAAAAATCTGATTTACAAGAGCGATCGCGTTTGATTGCTAAAGGCTTAAAATTTGTTCATACCCAAAGCGCAAGGGAACAAATCGAACGCTTGCTTACAGATTTTACTGTTGTCTCCCAGCGTCCTGCACCAACTTTACCCTTCTACCGTCCTGATTCTGAGTCAGAATTACCCCGGTTGGTACCAGTGGTGGGTGAGTTACCATTAACACCCCAAGACTTCAAAGCCTCTCCCATGGTAGAAGAAATCGAACCATTTCGTATGGTCAAATTTAGTGGAGAGCAAGCTTGGGTTCCTTTGCCTGGTTGGCAGGTGGTGTTAAGTGCTGAAGATCCAGTGGTGATTTTGTGTAATAGCGATCGCCTGCCTAACCCAACCCAAACTGCTAGCACACCAGTAATGGTAGTTATTGACCGTGCCCAAAGACAATGGGAATCTGGTAGTTACTTTGTGGTAGATAATTCTGGAGAATTGGACTTTCAGTGGTTTGAGACTGAAGCGGAAGTTCCCTTGCTTGGTCGTATTCTTGTCATTGTGCGACCCAAGAGAATTCTAGATGAGTCTTTAACCAAGGATTCCTGGCAAATTGATGAGTAATAGGTAATTGAAATCTTCCCTTAGTGTATGAATAGTAAACAATACTAAACCACTAAGTCACTAAGACACCAAGACACTAAGATTTTTCTTCCACTTTGGTGAGTAATGCTTCAAGAAATTCTTGTTTTGGTGCTTACTTTAGGGTAGTTATAATATGGGTCTCACGATAGCATATTTATAGTAGCATAAAAAATACTAAAAATCACTACCCCTCTAATAACGGAAATTCGTGAAATAGTTGATAATTACTCGCAATAATTTCGGGATTTGGTACCTAATTTTTGCTGTTTTTGACAAGTCTCCCTTTTTTGTCTCTCTTGTGTAAAGATTTATTGCGGAAAATCAGCTCCTAACTTCTAACTCCAAACTCCTAATTCTTAACTCCTAATTCTTAACTCCAAACTCCTAATTCTTAACTCCTTTCCTCCAAACTCCAAATTCCTAACTCTTAACTCCAAACTTCTAATTCTTAACTCTTAACTCCTTTCCTCCAAACTTATAACTCCTTTCCTCCAAACTCTTAACTCCTAATTCTTAACTTCTAACTCCAAATTCCTAATTCCAAACTCCTTTCTTCCAGACTCCTTTCTTCTAACTCCAAACTCTTAACTTCTAACTCCTAATTCTTAACTCCTTTCCTCCAAACTCCTTTCCTCTAAATTCCTAACTGTTAACTCCTTTCCTCCAAACTTCTAACTCCAAACTTCTAACTCCTTTCTTCTAACTCCAAACTCTAAACTCTAAACTCTTAACTCCTAATTCTTAACTCCTAATTCTTAACTCCTAATTCTTAACTCCAAATTCCTAATTCTTAACTACTAATTCTTAACTCCTAATTCTTAACTCCAAACTCCTTTCCTCCAAACTCCAAATTCCTAACTCTTAACTCCAAACTCCTAATTCTTAACTCCTAATTCTTAACTTCTAACTCCAAATTACTAATTCCAAACTCCTTTCCTCCAGACTCCTAACTTCTAACTTGTAACTCCTAATTCTTAACTCCTTTCCTCCAAACTCCAAATTCCTAATTCTTAATTAACTCTTTTCCTCCAAACTCCTTTCCTCCAAACTTCTAACTCCTAATTCTTAACTTCTAACTCCAAATTACTAATTCCAAACTCCTTTCCTCCAGACTTCTAACTTCTAACTCTTAACTTCTAACTCCTTTCTTCTAACTCCAAACTCCAAACTCTAAACTCTAAACTCTTAACTATTAATTCTTAACTCCTAATTCCTAATTCCTAATTCTTAACTACTAATTCTTAACTCCTAATTCTTAACTCCAAACTCGTAACTCCAAATTCGTAACTCTTAATTAACTCTTTTCCTCCAAACTCCTTTCCTCCAAATTCCTAACTGTTAACTCCTTTCCTCCAAACTTCTAACTCCTAATTCTTAACTTCTAACTCCAAATTACTAATTCCAAACTCCTTTCCTCCAGACTCCTAACTTCTAACTTCTAACTTGTAACTCCTAATTCTTAACTCCAAACTCGTAACTCCAAACTCTAAACTCCAAACTCTAAACTCTTAACTCTTAACTCCAAATTCCTAATTCTTAACTCCTAATTCCAAACTCCTTTCCTCCAAACTCCTAACTTCTAACTCCTAATTCTTAACTTCTAACTCCAAACTCGTAACTTCTAACTCCTAATTCTTAACTCCTTTCCTCCAAACTCCTTTCCTCCAAATTCCTAAGTCTTAACTCCTTAACTCTAAATTCCTAACTCTTAACTCCAAACTCCTAATTCTTAACTCCTTTCCTCCAAATTCCTAACTCTTAACTCCTTTCCTCCAAACTCTTAACTCCTAATTCTTAACTTCTAACTCCAAATTCCTAATTCCAAACTCTTTTCCTCCAGACTCCTAACTTCTAACTTCTAACTTGTAACTCCAAACTCATAACTCCAAACTCCTAACTGATAACTCCTAACTGATAACTCCAAACTCCTAATTCTTAACTCCAAACTCCTAATTCTTAACTCCAAACTTCAAACTTCTAATTCCTAATTCTTAACTCCTAACTGATAACTCGAAACTCCTAACTTTTTCCCAAATCGCCACAACGATAAAGTTGATAAGGAACACCAATGCGGTAGTGTTGAGTAGTATCTATAGTGCAATTTAATCGAGGAGAAACAGCTAGTTTTTGGGGATATTCACGACGTCTAATTCCTGGTGCAACCACCCATAAATTCAGTTGAGATTCTTTTGGTGTTGGTAGTAGAGAAAGCTGTTTCCAAACAGATTGGATATTAGGTGATTGTGGGAAGAAAGCAAAGTGAGAATCAGAGGAATTGGGTATTTTAATTTCTTTGTCTGTTTCCATCCTGATTTTTTCTAATGCGAGAGCAAAACTCCAACCTAAAGCTATATCTTGGTAATCGCGATATGCCATTATAACCATCAGTGGGAGAGATGGTTCTTGGTTGATATTTTGGACAACTATATCAGGTTGAAAAGGTTTTTTAAAACCAAGATTATTAATTACTAATACTGAACTTAAAATACCAACAAATAAAAGAGTTAATATTGATTTTTTATTTTGACTGCAACTAGCAGCAATCAGAATACAAACACTGGGATAGTATATAAAATTGTAGCGGGGAATGGCTGTAATGTCTTTGTTTAATAAATAAACAATTATCAGGAATTCTAGTAAAACAAAACCATAAAAACTTATGATTGTAAAAGTAGCTAAATGAGTTTGGGATGCTTGCCATAAATGCTTTAAACCTTTAAAAACTTGCCTCCCTAACCAAATACCAAATATTACCATTAATAAACCAGAGGTAATGGCAATTGGTAAAGGTTGATTTTCCACTGGGAGAAAAATTAACATTACCAACCAACCTATTAAAGTTTGATAGAAAGGGGCAATATAATTTGCAAGTCCAATCCAGTCAGTTTCATTACGTTGAGCATGACTGAACATTACCAAAAACCAAGGCACAAAACTAATTGTAACTGTGGTAATAGATATAAATAATAAGAGCAATATTTGACGTTGATTGATTATTTTGTTTCGATGCCAGTAAAGAATCAAAAACAAAGTAGAAATTTCAGCAATGAAAGCTAAAATGCAGAAATAATGAACATAAATACCGATAATATTAATAATTATCCATGCCAACCAAACCCACACTCTAAGTTTTTGTTGTCTTTGAATATCTTGCTGAATTTGCACTAATCCCAACAAAGACAAAGTAATCAGCAACATCGGTAAAGTATAGTGTCGCGCTTCTTGAGATAAGTAAACCGTAAAAGGTGAAACTGCCATCAGCAGCGCTGCTACTAATCCCGTCCTTTGAGAAAAAGCACTGCGACCAACACCATAAATAGCTGCAATTGCACTTACACCAGATACCGCTGCTAGCGATCGCAATTTTATTACCCAATTTTCTCCCAAAGGAGTCATCCATCCCAGCCAAGTATACATCCAGCAAAAAAAGAGTGGGGGATGGGTAGATTGGGTAGCGACATTTGCAGCGATTTGGGAACAACTTACCCCTGGTTGATATGTGAAAATATTGTGTAAGCTTCCTAAAGGTAAAACTACATTTAAAGGCAAGTCATTGAAGTTTCTACCCAAACTAAAAACAGCAGTAATAATTTCATCTAACCATAGAGGTTTTAAGTCTAAATTCCCAAAACGCAAAATAGTACCGAGGAAAATTACCCCAGCTAAAGCAAGATAATGTAGATTGAATCTGCGATTTTTGAGCATGTATTCTTTATTTGCCTTTTACGGGTTTATTCGGTCAGGTGCAAGATGTGAGACTCCGACTAGCGGTGAAAATCACCGCTAGTAATATATGAAAAGAATACATTTTTCTTCATTTGCTAAAAGCTTTGTTGGATAAGGGTTTTAAAATGTATTTCTTGAGAGTTAATCCTTACCACAATCATAACTGCCCTAGCGAAACATTAGACTTACCGCTGCTATGAAAGGCAACTCTTAACTTCTAGGATTTTAAGGTTTTTTGCTATAAAAAATTAGGTGTTGCTGAATGAGAGTATGAATTTACAAAATACACCTCACCCCCTTCCCCTCTCCTTACTAAGGAGAGGGGTGGCTTTAGCCGGGGTGAGGTTTGTATTTAAGATTCATAACTAGATTCAGCAACGCCAAAAATTATCTATATCATCCAGTGTGTAAGTTTGTATAAAATAAATTACCTCTAAAACTCGATACAAACAGAACTTAGGATATTGTCAAAATTGGTGGTCGGTGCGTGAGACTACAAAAGAGAGCTTTACCGTACAGTATTTATCAGAGTGTCACATACCTTACGCTTATAAATGTACCAGTTGCGTAAGTCCTAACAAAAATATAATTCCCATAGCAGGAATTATTGCAGTAATATTTATTACATATTTTATCTGATGCACGGATGCAGGCAGATTACACTATAATTTCATTTTGCTTGATTGATAAGTGTTTCAGGCGATGGTGGTTTGACACAGGCAATAATGTGTATCAATAAAATTAAGTTTTAATAAGCACGGTAAGTCTTCACAATTTCCTCATATTTTTTACTTATTCTTATAGAGTGTCTCAGAAGTAAAAAATGTCATCATGTTCTCAGAAGATAAATTACAGTTTGACAAGAAAGTTACGCAATCTCATGGTAGAGTTGACCCTTGTTTTATGACTGGACAGGGGTGTGTGCATACGGAGGCTATAGATAGAGAACTAGATACTAGAGAAAGACAAGAGAAATTGTCTGGTTTTATGATTGTGCCGTTTCGACCAAATATAGAGTCATTTTTAACACTCTGCCTCCAGCGTTATGTAGAAAGATACTATTCAAGTAAAAAAGATATACAATCTGAAGAAAGTAGTAAGGAAACTGGGAAAAAGGTAGAGTTATTGCGCGGAGACAAAGTTAGAAAAACTGGGTATGTAATCTGTGAAAAAATTTGTAAGAAAATTCAAGAGTCTAACTTTGTGATAGCTGATATTTCTGTGCCTAACCCTAATGTTTTTTATGAGTTAGGACTTGCATATGGAACTAATCAAAAAATAATTATTATTTATCACTATAAGTCTGGATTTGGAAAAAAAATAACTGAGTATTTTGGCTGCAAAGCCTACCCTTACCAAGATTTGAAACAAATTCAGCCAGAAGAATTTACGATTTCTCAATTTATTTGGCAAAATCAAAATTCCCTATCTATTGAAGGTTCATTTCAACCATCCATATTGCTGATAGAAGGAGATTATAGATACAAATCTATATTAAAACAGCCAGTACCATCAATGGAGTCGGAAACCTCTATAAATACTACTAATCAAGCTATAAGAGAAGGTATAGCGAATAGCGCTGAAGCCCGTCAGTTAGCGGAAGAAGATATTAAACTGGAGTTTAAGACACATATTTTATCTGCTATTGATGTAGCAATTGAAAAGATTTTGGAGGGAATACAAAAAGGAGAACAAGAAATCAAGAACCTTTCAGATGATATCCAAGAAAAGAAGAAAAAACTCAACAAAAAACATAAAAATAAAAATGATATTTTATCTTTAGAATCTCAGAATGACCGCCTTAAAAATCTGATTAAAGATTACAAAGAAAAGGTGAGAAAACATGGAATATCAACCTATGTAAAACTGATAAAAAATTTACGTAATGCTCAAATAATTCAGCCGAAAAAAACATTGAAGGATATCCAAGAAGAGATTCAGAAGTCATATTGTTCAGTCATCAGAACTGTTGGAGCAAATGGCGATTATGACCCTATGGCTTATTTTTGGTTAGGGTATTGCCATGCTTTAGGTAAAAATGTGATCCCAATTTCAGTTATCAAAAATAAAAATGATCAGATTGACGATTTAGCTTTTGATATAAGAGCTCTTTGGCATATGACTTTTGTGGAAGAAGAACCTAAAGAGTTTGTGGAAGAGCTTCAAGGAATTCTTGAACAGATGATATTCACTGACTTTGCTGAATGGTCAAGAAAGATATTCTGGGATGAAATGTTGGGAAGACGGGGAAAAGTCTCAATCTTCACTGGTGCATTGCATAGCAGGACAGCTGTGCGGGAGATGATTGGTGACTGGGATCTTAGAACAGCTTCAGAAATGACTTCGTATTTTGCAAGTCATCATTATCGTTCAACAATTGAATCTCCTATATATGAAATTAAACTGGTACGTGAACGATATCTGCAAGACAAAATAGACAAGCAATGGAAAGAATATGATGAAGAATCAAAGAGAAAATACCTTGAATATTTCGATGAAAAAAAACCAGAATATGAACAGCGTAAGAAAGAACTCTTAGAGGTACGTGAAAGGTACATCAAAGACCTAAAAGCAATGTTACAGGACAAAAACTGTATCATTATAGCTTCTCCTGATGTTAATCCACTAACTGAAGTTGCACTGGGAGAAATCTATAAAGTACCAGAAAAAGAATGGTTTGAAGGAGAAGAAAAATGGCTGAATCCATATGTTCGTAAACAAGATGAAGCAAAAAGGCAAGAATCACAAATACTAAATGATGAAAATCAAGGTACATCTAAAAAATCACGAAATCCTAATGTGGTCACGGCTATCAAGATTAAGCCAAAGCCAGATATCCAAGAACAGATCTATTTCAGAACTTTTTACCAAGAAAAATGCAGTGAGGAAGAGCAAAAAGAACAGAGAGGTTTTTCTTCTTTATCAATACCAGATGGCAAAGCAATCCCAGAAAAGTTCTACAACCAAATAAGCCAAATAAAAAAAGAAGAACACCCTACTTTCTCTACTCTTGCACATTTAGTAATTGCACCTAATCCATTTCATGGAAAAGAAGGTGAAAATGCATCTTATCCTGAAGACAAAAATAGGAAATATATTCTAATTTTCAATGGAATTAGTGGTCCTGCAACTTTTGCATTAACCCATATGTTAACGGGTGGTGTGAGTAATGAATTTGTATTTTATGATGAGCTACCGAAATTAGATCAACAATCGAAATCAGATAAACAATCAGATACAAGTAGCTCTGCACCACAAGGAGAAAATATATTTTTTGATCCTCAATCAAAATCCGAGGAAATCTTGCAAGATATTATTAAGGACTTAAGAGTTGAGTTGGACTCAGAAAGGCTTGAGTCTGGTTCAGAAAAACATGGTCAAGAAAGACGTCTTTTTACAGGTATGCAATATCTCATTCAGGTATTAGTAGGACCTCAAACTTCACTAGAAAATGACATCAATAAGAAACAAGAAGAGCAAAAATTAGAGATCCTTGATTGGAGACGTATCAAAAGATGGGAACTGGCAGATCCCGAAAAAACACCTAGCAGACTGATAAGTGATGTTCACATACAACATAAACAACATCAAGTATAGAGGAACAAATATGAGCGTTATCAATGACTTTGAAAATCCTGGTTACGATTATGGTGATTATTTGAAAACGTTTGTTAGCATTTCGATAACAGACTTCGAGACAGATTCTCCAGGTAATAAACTGAATGTTGGGGAAAAAGCTAGGTTTAATGTTCAAGTCTCAAATAAAGGTAACTTGAAAATGACCAATGTGGTAATCCAGGTAACTGGAACCACCTATGCGGACGTAAGTACAGATGGATCGACGTGGGGTAGTTCAGTAAATGCACCTGCCATTTCTGTAAATGCTCACGATATACACAAGACCATCTATTTCTATCTCAAGGCGAAGGTTGCGACGGACAATGCCAAGGACATAGTCAAAATACGGGTAAACTCATGGGACGGAGATCTTCCCCATCTTGTGCATATTCATTACCCCAAATCAATTGCTTCGGAGATTAGTCTAAACAAGGAAATTAGCGCCACTGATTAAGAATATGAATCATGTAGTCGCCACAAGCTTACTGGAGATGGCTTCCCGTAGCAATACACAATTGTATTTAAAAGAACTTACTAACAATCAAGTTGATACCTTCAGTATTTATACTGATTTTAAAATACTTGACTAAACTTTTAAGTACAAATAAAGAGTAGTAAATTCATTTGCTTGGAGGCACAAATGTCAAGGATAGCATTACTTGTTGGAATTGACAGCTACCCCAATGCACCTTTGTTTGGCTGTGTTAACGATGCAACTCGAATGTGTAGTTTGTTGAGGCACCACTACGATGGCTCTCCAAACTTCGAGTGTAAAAAGTTGCTCTCATCTTCTGTCAATTTAATTACTAAGCAGCGCCTGAGACAAGCCATGAAAACTTGCTTCTCAAAGTCTGCTGAAATTGCTCTTTTCTTCTTTTCAGGGCATGGTACAGTGAATAGTTTAGGCGGATACCTTGTTACCCCAGATGCGCAACAGTATGATGAAGGTGTCAGTATGAATGATTTACTAGCCTTTGCCAACCAGTCACCAGCTCAAGAGAAAATAATTATTCTTGACTGCTGCCACAGTGGTGCATTCGGAAAGCTTCCATCTGTCGATAATGCCAGAGTAATTCTGAATGAGGGGGTGTCTGTGCTTAGCGCTTGTCGTGACACAGAATCGGCTGTAGAGAAGGATGGAGGTGGTTTATTCACCTCTCTCATATGCGGTGCATTAGAGGGTGGAGCGGCAGATGTCTGTGGCAAAGTTACCGTTCCTAGTGCTTATGCCTACGTTGATCAAATTCTAGGTGCTTGGGATCAACGTCCCCTCTTCAAATCACATGTTTCCAAACTTGTCTCGATTCGCAATTGCATCCCATCTGTACCGTTAAAGATTTTGCGGCTCCTGCCAACATACTTCTCTTCACCAAGCGATGAATATTCCCTAGATCCCTCCTATGAACCTGATGCTGAGCCTCACAACCTTAAACATGAGGAAATTTTTGAGCATCTTCAAAAGTTACGTGCTGCACACCTTATTGAGCCGATTGGTGAAGAGCATATGTATTTTGCAGCAATTAACTCAAAATCATGTAAGCTGACACCTCTAGGCAAATTCTACTGGAGCCTTGCCCACAAGGAAAAAATATGATTATTGGGATAACTGGACATCAGCGCTTACCTAATCCATCTATGTGGAAGTGGGTAGAAGAGTCTATGAATTGTGAATTAGATACCATTACTCCACCTGTAACTGCTGTGAGTTCCCTTGCTATTGGTGCGGATCAACTCTTTGCCAAATTAGTCCTTCAGCGTGGTGGCAGTGTTCATGCCATTATTCCGTTTGCTAATTACCAAAGAACCTTTGATGGAGACGATCTTCACATCTATCAACAACTTCTGAAACTAGTTTCATTTGAGATACTCACAACACCGGGGACTGACGAAGATGCCTATCTCGCTGCTGGGCAGCGTATTGTTGAATTATCTGATCGCATTATAGCCGTTTGGGATGGAAAACCAGCTAGAGGCAAAGGAGGAACTGGAGATATTGTTGCCTATGCAATTGCGTCAGGCATCCCACTAGTTCACATAAATCCAATTCAGCACACCGTTGTACAAAGATAGATTTCCCCATGCATCACACCAATAGCTGTCGTCTGACCTGATTGTCACTGAAATTAACCCTGTTTTGTCACTCTGGGAAAATAAAAATAAAAGCCAAATTTTCAACTGTAGATAGGTAGGGCATTTGAGCGTTTATTTTTAAACAGAATGCCTGGAATCAAGATTTTTCGTCAAAGTCCTATGCTGTAAGCATCCTAGATTATTCTATAAGCGAAAGTGATAAAAGCGTCCGAGGAAAGCAGTAGCATTACTTATGGATGTAAAGAAACAGAAATGTTTCTTAGAAGAGGGTTAATGCCCCAACAGAAGCAATTAGGGGGCAAACCATTGATGTATCTTGGACAATTGCTAATCAAGGTTTACAGGAAGCAACAGATCGAGACTTTTTTCGTATTCATCTAGATCCCTCACGCAAGTGAATAAAATTCTCATGAAGTTCCAGATTGCCCTCAACTTGTTCGCTGATTTTAACACCTCACTTTTTGGCGTTGCTACCTATTAGAAAGCGAATTTGGTATGAATAACCAAAAAAAGGAGCCTACATTAGACTCCTCCATCAACCAACTGGTAATGAAATTTTAATTACTTGACTCCATTTTACGGTAAAATCTGTAAACTTATACGGAGGCAGCGTTTCCTCTCACCGCTAATCCGATGGATGTAGCGGGAGTCTCCACCCCGAAATTAGATGATGCAAAACCCTCTCGCTGCATCTCCCACTTCAGAGTAGTAGATACAATTGTATCCAGGTCGTTATACTTTGGTTGCCAGTCTAACACTTTGCGGATTTTATCTGCACAAGCCGTTACACACTCTGGATCTCCTGGACGACGACATGTTTCAATTACAGGGAAATCCACTCCAGAAATTGCTTTTACCCGTTCCATGACTTGCCGCACACTATAGCCTTGTCCATAGCCACAGTTGAGAATTTCGCTATTTCCACCCTGCTCTAAGTAGCGTAAAGCATCTAGGTGTGCTGTTGCCAGATCCTCGACATGAATATAGTCCCGAATTCCTGTTCCATCTGGTGTAGAAAAATCAGTACCAAAAATTGCTACTTGTGACCGACGCTTGAGGGCAGCATCACAGGCAGATCCTATTAGGTGAGTTACCTTCGGCAATCTCTGTCCCAGCCGTCCACCAGGCTCGGCTCCTGCTACATTGAAGTAACGTAGAATTACGTAGCGTAGATCGGAAGCAGCTGCGTAGTCCTGAATCAGCCATTCACTCATCAGCTTTGAGCGTCCATAGGGGTTAATTGGCTGGGTGGGGGTAGACTCTGTTACCGGATTTGATTCCACTTCTCCGTAGACTGCTGCGGTGCTGGAAAATATCAACTGCTTGATACCCATTATACTACAACAACGCAGCAAATTCAGGGTATTGCAGGTGTTATTGGCATAGTAGTCAAGGGGATGGGCAAGGGATTCCGGTACGCTAATACTAGCCGCAAAGTGCAGTACTGCACTAAATTCATGGTTAGCAAACACCTGATGAAGATGGTCGGTGTCAGCTAAATCTCCGACAATTAATTTGCCATGTAGGACTGACTGTGGTGAACCCGTAGAACAGTTATCGTAGACTACGACATCATAACCTGCTTCTCCCAACTGACGGACGACGTGGGAGCCTATGTAACCTGCTCCCCCGGTTACTAAAACTTTCTTATTCATCTACCTTTACCCAACAAAACAACTCGAATCGTTTTAAAAGCGATCGCCAAATCCAACCAGATGGAATAATTCTTAATGTAATAGAGGTCGTAAGCTAACTTTTCATAGGCATCCTCTACCGACGCACCGTAAGGATACATCACCTGTGCCCAACCAGTAATTCCTGGTTTGACGAAATAGCGAACTTCATAATAGGGGATTACTTTTTTGAGATTGACATCAAATTCTGGTCGTTCTGGACGAGGACCAATCAAACTCATATCTCCCCTTAATACATTCCATATTTGGGGTAATTCGTCAATACGAAGCAAGCGCAACCATTTTCCTACCCTAGTGATTCTGGGGTCTTGTTCTCCTGCCCATTGAACTCCCCGCTTCTCCGCATCTTGATACATGGAACGGAACTTATACACCCTAAATGGCTGATTATTTAATCCAGTCCGCATCTGACTATAGAATACTGGACCAGGACTATCCAATTTAATTAGTATTGCCGTCAGCAACATTAATGGGGACAGTAACATCAATAACAATCCTGTTAGCATGATGTCTCCAAACCCCTTGATTCTCATGGTGAAATCACCAGGCATTAAGTAAAAACCATCACAAAATGCTAACCAGGTATCGTGCAACAAGGATGAGGGTAGTTTGTAGCAAAAAGTTTCATAAACATCTGGAACCCTATAGACTGGAACTCCTCGTAAGCGCATTTGTCTTAACAACTGCATTTGGGAGGAAGAAAGTGCAACAGTATTGGAAACTATCACCACTGACCAAGAAGTTTGACTCCAGATTGATAAGTCCTTAATCTGTCCTAAGCAATTAATCTGACCATCTTGGAAACGGGTTGTATCTTCTCCTGGTTCAGCCAATACAAATAACTTGCCCAATTCTTTCTTTGTCAGTAATTTTTGGGCAAATTCGATCGCGTTTTCATCTGCACCTAAGATTAACCAAGTGGTTTGCCGAGCTTGCGATCGCAACCATTTAACTGCGAATAACCGTAAACTGATTGCCCAGACTGTAAATATTCCTAGACTTGGTAGCAAAATACCTCGTCCTGTGAGGGAATGATTAAACCAAGTACCAGATATATACATGAATGCAGAGGTAAATATGGCAACAAGTCCCATACTTAAGAGAATGCGATATGGTGCCCGCAAACCAGCAATTTGATTTTCTGGATGGTAAGCATCAGCCAAATAAAGCCCCATTAGCACCAAGAACACAAAACCATCAACCACTGGGTCAAAGGGATTTATGACTCGATCAAGACGCAATCCTAAGGCTATCTGCATACAAACCAGTAAACCTAGACAATCTGCCGATAACAGCAATACTGGTAAACTAGGTAAGAGTTTGAGCAAGCTAGTCCTTCCAGAGGAAATGATCTTCTCAGGAGGACTAATGTTAGTTGTTGTAAATGCCATAGTTTATTTGTTTTACTAATACCTTAATCAGTAGTGATTGGTAGATTAGTAACAAACACCCTGTCTGTAATTCACCTCTAGATTGTAGGGAACACCAATTATTGGTCAGGTACACAAGAAATCTCGGTGGATGGAATAATCTCACTGAACGTCAGTTGTTATCAAACCCTAATTTCACTGAGTAGGACTAGACTTGCATCATGTCATAATATTTTTTTCATGATGTTTTTTTGTCATGACATGATGCAAGTATGGGGGAAGAAGAATTTGACTCTAGTACTTAACCCATGTAAATAGTATTACAAGTACTCGTACTTGTCACGAATATAAATTAGATGTTAAGTTATCAGGGGATGTCTGAAAATATTAGCATAAAAAAGTAGAAATAATTACATTGAAGGCTATACATGACTTTTTTCAGATGTAGAGACACTTGCAAATGTATAGTACCAGACTTTAAACCTGAGATTAATTTACTAGTATTTATCAGGTCATTACTGAATTTCAGGTTGTAGTCTCCACAATCCGTAATGAGTACATATTTATTAAAGACTGTGTAAAGTTCTGCTCTGGAAAGCTTGACAATTCCGTTATTTTTCTGTTATTCATAAGTTGCGAAAATTACATTCAGCTAAATTAAAGCCTAGTGAGTGGTGAGGATTAGGGTGCAAGTCCATTTGGTATTCAAGTAAATATTGTGACTTGTATTTATGTATGCTATATAACCAAGAAGAGCAAGATGCCGTTGATTTGCAACGGTATTCTTACATTCTGACAAAGCATTGGCTCGTAACAGCAACTATGATGGCTTCTGTCTTTGGGTTGACAGCTTTAGTCACTTTTTTGCCAAAACCTGTTTACGAAGCTGAGGGTAAACTGCTTTTTAATAAGACCAATCGTGCTTCTTCGTTGACTGGTTTGGATAAGCAGTTTAGTGAACTTAGTACAGTCAATCAATCAGGCAGCCCCTTGGATACTGAAGCGGAACTAATTCGCTCTATTCCGATGGTTCGCAAAACCATTGACAAATTCAAACTAAAGGATAATAAGGGTAAACCCCTGGAAATTGAAGATTTTCTCAAAAAGTTAAAAGTTAAGAGCGTCCGAAGTACGGATGTTCTAGCAGTTACTTACCGCAGTCACAATCCCCAAGAAGCTGCTGCTGTAGTTAATACTTTAATTAGTTATTACCAAGAAAATGATATTGCTAGGAATCGCACAGAGGCAAGAATTGCCAAAGAATTCTTAACTAAACAACTACCGATACTAGAGGCAAGAGTTGAGCAAGCAGAAGCTGTTTTGCGTCGCTTCAAAGATGAGAATAAAGTGGTTTCTCTCGAGGAAGAGGCAAAGGTAGGGGTAGAAGCAGTCAAGGATTTGTCAAATCAGGTGATTGAGGCACAAGCGGAATTAGAGGATGCAACAACTCGTTCTCGTGGTTTGCAAAGTCAGTTGATGTTGAGTACACAACAGGCAGTCCAATTCTCGACTTTAAGTCAATCTCCAGGACTACAGCAAGTCTTAACAGAATATCAGAAAGTACAGGATGAGTTAGCTGTAGCGCGAACTCGCTTAACTGATGAACACCCAAGACTCAAGGATTTGATCGGCAAACAACAAGCCCTAAGAGAGCAAGTACAAAAGCGATCTGGTCAAATAGTGACTAATCCAGAGTTAATACCAGAACAGAATTTGCAGATTGGACAACTTAAACAATCTCTGACACAGGATTTGGTGAAGTCAGAAGTAGACAAGTTAGCAGCACAAAAGCGAGTTGAAGTTTTACAAACAGCATTGTTGAAGTTCCAAAAGCGTTTGCAAACCTTACCCAAATTGGAACAACGACAGCGATCGCTAGAACGAAAGCGACAAGTTGCTCAAAGCACATATCAACAAGTGCTGAAGCAGTTACAAGAAGTGGAGGTAGTAGAAAGACAGCAGGTAGGTAACGCACAAATTGTCTCTGAAGCTTTGGTTCCCAAGAAACCTGTTTCTCCAAAAATTCTTCTGAATTTAGCACTTGGCGGTGTTTTAAGTGTATTAATTGGTATAGGGACAGCTTTAATGTTGGAAGCGATGGATAAATCCCTGAAAACTATTGAGGAAGCCAAACAAATTTTTGGTTATCCTTGGTTGGGTATTATTCCTCGTTTTAAAAGTCCAAAAGGTGCTACAGCAAAAACTTCAGAATTGCCTGTGAGAGATAATCCCTATTCTCCAGTCAGTGCAGCTTTTGAAATGTTCCAAGCAAAGCTAGATTTTAGTGTCTCTGATAAACCACTGAAAGTGATTGTGGTGGTAAGTTCATGTCCTAGTGAAGGTAGTTCTTTTGTGGCTGCAAACTTGGCGGTGACTAAGGCACATATGGGACGACGAGTATTACTGATAGATGGGGATATGCGTCATCCTCGTCAGCAGGAAATTTGGAATTTAAGCAGTGAAACTGGATTGAGTAATATTCTAGTTGGAAAAGCTGATTTACGAGGTTCAGCCGAAGAAGTACTGATTAATTTAGATGTATTAACTGTAGGAACAATTCCACCTAATCCAGCAGCATTAATAGATTCTCAGCGCATGGTTGCTTTAATGTCAGAGGCTGCCAAAAATTATGATTATGTCATCATAGATACTCCAGCCTTAAATTTATTTGCTGATGGCTTGATGTTAGGCAAATTAGCAGATGGGTTATTACTAGTTGTCAGTCCTGGGATAGTAGATACAACCTTAGCGCAAAATACAAAAACCATGATTGAGCAAGCGCGATCGCAGGTTTTGGGGATGGTGGTGAATGGTGTCGATAGTGAATCTGGATATTATTACTCTAAAAATCATTACTTTAAAAAAGATGGAGATCGCAATGGTAAGGTTGAAGTGAAGTCCCCAAACATAAGTTTTTCCTAATCTTGCGATAGCAGTTTTATGCAGTTATTCAATATTTTTTACGCAATAAGACTGTATTAAAAGAGAATATTTGATGTGAAAAATAGCTTACTAAAAAATGGTTTTTATAACTCACTTGCGGGATTAATCCGGATTGGAATCAGTATATTAACTATCCCTGTATTAATTCGCACACTTGGAATTGAGGAGTATGGGTTATGGACTCTGGCTTCTTCTGTAGTGGTAATGGTCACTTTAGCAGAAGCAGGTCTTTCTACAGCTACCACAGTATTTGTCTCCCAGGACTTAGGAAGGAAAGATGTTAATGGTCTGTCGCAGACCTTGACCATCAGTTTTGCAGCAATACTGATATTGGCAACTTTAGCAGCAGCTGTTCTCTCACTGGGTGCGGAAGAGATTATCACTTTATTTCCCAAATTAGGGCAATCACAACAGCTAAAAGTTATACAGGCTATGCAAATTGGTGGTCTAGTAGTAGCAGCACGATTGTTGCAACAGGCTTTAATTGGTGTTGAACAAGCTTACCAGCGTTATGACTTGATGAATATCCTCAATACAATGCAGTGGCTACTACTTAGTATCGGAATGTTGGTAGTAGCAATGCTTGGAGGTCGTACAGTTGAGTTAATGCAGTGGCAGGGTTTAATCAGTGTAGTCAGTTTGTTGAGTCATGTTTGGATAGTGCGATCGCTACTGCAAGATGTGAAGCTTTGTCTAAGTTGGAGTCAAAAAAAAGCAATGGCGGTAGGAAGCTACAGTTTAATGATGTGGTTGAATACATTAGGAAGTACGGTTTTTAGTCGGGGTGATCGGTTGATTGTCGGCAGCTTGCTGGGTAGTCAGATGGTGGGAGTATATGCAGCAATTACTGATGTCACCGCACAAATTAACTCATTTTCTGCATTACCTGTACAGCCTTTACTTCCAACTCTAAGCAATCTCATAGAGAATCATGACATTAATCGGCATCAACTACAACAGCAAGTTAAACAGGCTACCCAAATTAATGGGTTAGTTGCTTTAGGAATGGGAGCTAGTTTAATTACTCTTTCTCCATTCATTGTCAGGATATTCTTTTCCCAGCAAACTACAGGCGAATACATAACTTTATTTTGCATTGCTACAGTAATTTACGCATTTTATTCATGTCATGCGGTTGGTTACTACTCTTTGTTAGCAACAGAGGCAGTAAATACTTGTGCTTTTATTCAGTTATTGGGTAGCTTCTCTTCACTGTTACTAATAGCTTTTGGCACATATAATTTTGGCTTAATTGGAGCAATTTTCGGAAATTCTGGATATTTAACAACATTTTTAGTTACTGTATTTGGCATGAGGCGTTTATCTATTTCATCTTATTTTTGGCTCAAATGGTTGTTATTTCCACTGTCATGGTTTTCTCTAGTCATATTAATTAATTTAATAATTTCCAATCATTATATAGCCCAATTGATGTTTTTTTTAGTCCAGAATATTATTCTTGCATTTTGGTTAGTAAAAACTCATAAAGATACAGTGTCTCTGCTGTTAAGTCGATATGTAACTAGCAAAAAATGATATTTGAATAACTAAACTTACTATCTAATTTGAGGAAGTAATCATCAAATCATGGATATTATAATTTGCACTTACAACAATGCGAATTTACTAGACCGCGTTCTCACGAACCTTTCTGTACAGAAAGTGACTTGCAATCAGCAATGGACAGTTACAGTAGTAGATAATAACTGTACAGATGAAACTCCTGCAATTGTTGAAAAACATATTTCCTCCCAAAAAATACCTGGTTTACGCAGGATCGTAGAGACAAAACAAGGACTAACTTATGCACGTTTATGTGGAGTTAAAAATACAAATGATGAATTGATTGCTTTTGTAGATGATGACTGCTTATTGGCAGAAGATTGGGTGGAAAAAGCAATGATTTTTGCCTCATCTCATCCAGATTGTGGTGTATTTGGTGGCAAAGTTATTTTGGATTGGGAGATAACTCCTCCTCCTATCCTTGTAAAAAATGCGACTCAATTTGCAGCCTTCAATCTTGGTGAAATTCCCAAAGAATTAAATCGCAGAAATTATCATATTCCAGGTGCGGGTATGGTGATTCGTAGAGAAGCACTTGAAAAAAGTGGCTGGTTAGATAAACAATTGCTCAGCGATAGAACAGGAAAAAAACTCAGTTCAGGTGGAGATTCAGAGATAGTTTTAAGAATTCTCAATACAGGTTATGAACTTTGGTATACACCTGATTGTATCCTGCACCATTTTATTCCCGCAAAACGCATATCAGAAACTTATCTTTTCAAGTTAATGTATGGGTTTGGTTATGCTGCTCCCTATCTTGCTGTGATGCGTTGGAATCGTTCTTATTATATCTGGCTAATTATATCTATCTTCAGAATTATTAAAGGACTCCTACAAACTCTTGTTTGGTCTTTTATAGCTTTAATTAGTCCCATTAGTTGGTTAGAATATTTAAGGATTTGGAATTGGACTAAAGGGCAAATTGATAGTTTTTATACTATTATGAGGATGTCTGGTCAAGAACGCATAATTTGGTTAAATATGTTTGACAAATCATTAATCATCTGAGAGATGAATTAGATAATGAATTTATATTTTTCAGCTAGTAAATCTAGCTATTATAAGTATATTATTTTGTTTATTGGCATAGCTTTATGGGTTTCTATCCCCATTCTTGGAATTTTTACACTTCTTTTATTTGTGTTGATAAATCACAATTCTAAACCCTTAATTATTGATGAATACTTAAATAAGTTTATTCTATTATTAGTAATAATCACAGTTAGTCTTTTCTGTTCTTTAATTGATATCCATACTGATACCAAGGTGTATTTGGAAGTATATCAAAAATGCGCTTTACTCAATCCTATAGAATGTATAGAATCAGAACCATTCCCATTTGAACCGGGCTTTTATTTTTTATCGTATATCTTTTATTTCCTGTCAGATGGTTCAGACTTTGCTTTTTTATTATTTTGGTCTTTGATTATTAATACATTGATGATTTTTGTAATTTGTCAGGGATTATCAAAAAGATATTATGCCTTAATTAGCATATTTATTTTACTAAATCCCTCATTTTATATACAAACATTTTTAATGCGTCAATTTCTAGCAACTACCTTATTTTTATGTGCTTTAATTCTGAATAAAAATAAGATTATTTGTATTATTCTTTTATTGCTCAGCATATTTAATCATTATTCAATGCTACTATATCTATCTGTGATAGTATTAGTATTTCTGACTAAAAATATAAAAACTGAATCTTCATCTATATATAAAATTCGTAATTATTTTATTATAATATTATATATATTGGGTATAATTTCTTCCGCTGACAACAGTATTATTGCCAATGTTTTTGAACTTGTCAGTAATATTCCTTATTTGGGTTTTTTAGCAGATAAATTACAATATTTTTTAAACCCTAATTTAGCTAGCGTCAGTTTCAAAATACATTTGATTCCTCTGGGATTTCTGACTTTATTTTATCTGAATAAATCAACGCTCATACAAAATAAATATAATTTGAATTTGTCATTATTTCTAGAATATGAATATCTGGATAGAAGTATGTTTTATCTTTATTTTTTACAATTATTTTTACTTTTATTCACCCGTAAACTCGAATTTCTTCCATTGAGATTAACTATGTTGTTATTATCATATACTGGAGCTTTTTTCTACATTGCTCTAGAAAATAAGGTCAATATTAAGCCAAGGTTGAAATTTTTTTGTTTGACATGCTTAACTATATTTTGGTGTTTTTCTTTTGGTATGTTTTTACATAATATTTCAATTTCAAATAATAGTTTGAATTATCTAGAGGGTAATCCATTTACAACTTCTATTATCGATTACATTGATTTAGCTATTTCCAGATGGTAGTTAAAGATATGAGCATACTATTATATTGTTCAAGAAATCTAATAAAAATTTTTTACGACTGATGAATATGTCAAATAATCAATCCCAGAAAAATAATCATATTCAAATTGATATAATTACTCTTACCAAAAATTCTGATAAATGTATATTAGAAACTTTACACAGTGTAAATAGCCAAGATTATCCACATATTCATCATATTATTATTGATGGTAATTCTACAGATAAAACTATTCCAATTATTAACCAATACCATCACAAGAAAAAACTATCTATATTTCAGCAACATGGTAGTGGAATTGCTAATGGCTTGAATACAGGATTGATAAAATCATCAGGTGAATTGGTGATTTTTCTGAATTCTGGAGATAGTTTTGTGAGTGAATCAGTACTTTCTAAAATTGTAGATTCTTATGTGAAAGAAAAGTGGCTTTGGGCATTTGGAGAAACTATTTCTAGGAGTCGTAAAGGATATTTTACAAGGCATATAAAACAATATAAAACATGGCAGCAAAGTTTGTTCTTATATAAAAATCCTATATGTCATCAATCTACAGTTTTTTCTCAAGAAATATTGCAAAAAAATGGCTTATATGATGAAAAACTTTCTTTAGAAATGGACTATGATTTCAATGTGAGAGCTTCTTTACTTTCTCAACCATTTTTATTACATTTTCCTATTTCTTATTACGATACTACTGGTGTTTCTTCGCGACATGTTTTTAAATATTACAAAATCCACAAAAAATTGCGTAAGAAATACTTTTCATTATCACCAATCAGTAACTTGAAAATTGACAGTATTTGCTTGATAAAAGCAATATTACGATTTCTAATGATACCTGTAAAGCTATACTTATGATTTCTACCAAACTAGACTTTCCTTCTTTATCTGTAGCCATTCCGACTTACAACGAATCTGCCGACATAGAAAGAGTTATTAGAGGTTTTTTGTCAACTCAATATCCTAATCTAAAAGAAATTTTTGTTGCAGATGGTGATAGTACAGATGGGACTCAAGAAATAGTCAGAAAAATATCGATAGAAGACTCAAGAGTGAAGTTAATTAATAATCCTCTGAAAGTTCAGTCAGCAGGCTTAAATTTGATGCTTGATAAGTGTAGTGGTGATATTTTTCTGAGAGCAGATGCTCATTCAGACTATGCACCAGACTATATAGAAAAATGCGTAGAAGCTTTACTAGAATCAAAAGCTTTGAACGTTGGTGGAGCTCAAAGATTTGTTGCAAAAACACCTTTTCAGGCAGGTATTGCTCTTGCTTCTAAGACTTTTTTAGGTAGTGGGGGAGCAAAGTATAGAAATCCTAAATACAATGGTTATGCGGATACTGTTTATTTAGGATGTTTTTGGAGAAAAATATTACAAACATTGACAGGTTATTGTATTGAAGCTACACCGAATGAAGATTCTGAACTCAATATAAGATTGAAAAAATATACATTTGATTTAGAACAAACAAAAAATCAAGAACCGGAATTAAATCAAAGCCTACAAAATACAAACAATCAAGCTATTTACGTAAGTTCTAAAATTCAAGTATGGTATTATCCTCGGACAAATTGGAAATCCCTTTGGATTCAATACTTTAAATATGGTAGAGGACGTTATTTAACAAGTACAAAACACTCAAATCAATTACAACTGAGGGGTAAACTACCATTTTTTGTACTATCCATGACAATATTGATGGCATTCATCGATTTATTTTTCCCCCAATTAAGACTACCCATAATCGAATTTATTCCCTTGGGTATTCTATTTCCTTTTATGGAAAGCTTGCGAGTCAACTGGAAATATCGCAGTAACTTTAAAGATGAATTTTGGCGAGGTAGCGAAGAGGAAATACCCTCATTTTTAAGTCGCTGGTTTTTCTGCGGAGTTACCTTACTGACTATGCCTATTGCTCATTTCTCTGGATATACATACCAATTATTTAGGCATAGAGTTTTAAGAGTGGATGGTTGGTAAATCAAATCACAATCAATCCAAACGCGGGTTCAAACTCGCACCAGTTCTCCCTGTAACAAGCCACAGCACACAACGTCCACAATCCCTTAACACCCTAACTAAAGACTCAGACTCATCCCTCCTCGAAGACACCGAAACCGGAGTAATCACAATCCCCCGACTACCGAAAACAATAGTTGCAATTACCCTTGCCCTCCTCATGTGATAATCTGACGTAATCAGATAAATATGCTGTAATTTTCGATTACTAAAATCTTCTACCAAACTCGTAAAATTAGTTACAGTATCACTTGCCCTACCATCCAAATGCAACCGCTGATTGGGGACACCAAACCGTTCAAAAATGCGGCGATTATAATTTAAATTCCAGCCAAAATCAGAAACCCAAATATCTAAATCAGTATGAGAGTGCCAAAACCGAGCAGCAAATTCCATCCTTTCGGAAGAACTACCCAACACAAAAATAGCCTGGGGTGTCGGGGTTTGACGAAATGCGATTGCAATCCTCACAGAGATAAAACTACTCAACAACAAAGCTATTATTAAAACCAGGCATAGAAACCTGATAGAGTAGAGTTTAAAAAGCCTGAATTTCATGCAGCCACACCACACAATAATTAAGAATGTAGAACTATTTGCTATTAAAAATTAGTATTCAATAACTTCTGTACTTGTTCTCGTAAAGGTAGTATTTTGCTTTGTATAACATCCCAAATAATCTCCAAATCTACTTGGAAATAAGTATGAGCAAGAATATCGCCTAAACTAGGTATTTTACGACACTCTACCTCTGGATAACGATTACATATTTCCTGTGGTGTCTTTTTAACAGCTTCCCCAATTACCAAAAGATTTAAAATAACAGCATCAAAAGTACGCTCATCTGCAACTAACTCTGCAAAAGTCATTCCCTGAGTATAATTAATGATTTTCGTACAACTGGAAATAATATCTTCTAAATAAAGCTTAATACTACGCGACATAAATTAATTCTTGCTCCACATTTTCTAGAATCTGTGGCTTGAGACTTTTCCAAGTTACTAAATCGACACGAGTTCCCAGTTGTTCTTCTAAATAAAATTTCAAGTCCATGTAGCGGTCAAAAGTTAGCGGAGGCTCTAAATCAACTAAAATATCAACATCACTATCTGGTTTAGCTTCATCTCTTGCTACAGAACCAAACAAAGCCAGAGAACGAACTCCGAAACTACCCAAATTGATTTTTAGATTTCTCAGAATAGCAATTACATTATCCCTCTGCATATAATCAACCAAGAATAAAGACGACAGGGAGTTAATTATGCTTTTACTACCACTATATCAACAAGACCGCGAATAGGCTAAATATAGCGGTTTTCACTTGGGTGTAATACACTCGAAACCTCACCCCTTCCCCTCTCCTACCCTACCCTTCGGGAACACCTGCGGTGAACGGGAAGCCACTTCGTGTCTATAGTAAGGAGAGGGGTGTCCGTTAGGACGGGGTGAGGTAAGATTTGTATTCTACTCAACCGAAAACCGCTATAATAAGGAAGACAGGAAGGAGAACCTGTTGTCATAGAAAACTTGTTGAAAGTACCCTTCGATTCATTAGACTGTGAACTTCAAGCAAATATTCAAACCAAAAAAAGGAGCCTTAACTAGACCCCTTTTTAAAAAAAATGAGTAATGAAACTTGAATTACTTCACAGTTACCTTACCACCAGCTTCTTCGATGCGCTTCTTAGCATCTTCAGCAGCTTCCTTAGCGATCGCTTCCTTAATTGCCTTAGGTGCAGATTCTACCAAGTCTTTGGCTTCCTTCAGACCCAAACCAGTCAATTCCCGGACAATCTTCAGGATAGCAATCTTCTTATCAGCAGGAACGGATTCCAAGACAACATCAAATTCAGTCTTCTCTTCCTCAGCTTCAGCAGGTGCAGCAGCACCAGGAGCAGCCATCATCATCATACCACCAGCAGGTGCAGCAGCACTAACCTCAAAGGTTTCTTCAATTTGCTTAACTAACTCAGCCGCTTCCAACAGAGTTAGAGTTTTCAATTTTTCCAAAATCTCATCAGTTACAGCAGACATTGATATATCTCCTTGAAAGTTTAATGTGTTGATTTGTTGCTTGTTAGTTATTAGTTGTTAGTTGTTAGTTATTGTTAGTTATTTGTTAAAAATTAGTTGTTTTAATCATTATTAAAAATCCTAACTTTTAACTTTTGGGCGCAAGCATTGCGCCCCTACAAATTCCTAATTTCTAACTTTTGGACGCAAGCCGCAGCGTCCCTACAAACTAACTAAGATTCAGCTTCGCCACCTTTTTCCTTATCAGCATGAGCCTGCAAAGCACGAGCCAAAGAACTGGGAACCTCGTTGATACCCACAGCAATCTTGGTAGCCAAGGCATTGAGAGCTCCAGCAATTTGCGCCATGAGTTGCTCTTTAGATGGCAAGTCACCTAGGGCTTTAACATCTGCTTCTTTTAGCAGCTGACCATCCATAACACCACCGCGAAGTTCTGTTTTCTTGGTGGCTTTCTGGAATTCTTGGTAAGCCTTAATTGCCGAGGAAAAATCTTCTTTAACTAGCAAAAAGGCAGAAGAATCCTTGAGCAATTCCGACATCGGTTGCCATTTTTCGTCTTCTTGAATGGCAATGTTCATTAAGGTATTCTTTGTAACCTTACAACTAGCGCCACTGGGACGTAGCTTCCGGCGCAAATCAGTGATTTCAGCTACCGTTAGCCCTTTGTAATCAATTACCAGTGCTAGAGTAGACTCACTTAAACTCTCTTTGAGTTCGGCTACAATCTGTTTTTTATCCTCTAGCGTCCTACCCATACTGGTTTCATCTCCTTGAACAATTTTGTATTCATTTTCCCCTTGCCAGACCGACCACAAAAACAACTAACCCCGACTTCTATAGCCGGGGTTTCACTTCAGGCAAGGATTTTCTCTCACCTGACTCATTTTGCTACAGCTAATCCAACAAGCATAGTTGAAAATACTGAGAAAGTGAGTGCAAACCTCGGCAGGATATTAAGCCATGTGGCACCTGCTGTCTCCGGCTTTGATTATTTAATTTTGGTAATTGGTAATTGCTAATTGGTAATTGGAGGGAATTTATCACCCATTACCTATTACCCATTACCCATTACGCTGCTTCAGTCAATTTTAAATCGCGCAGAGCGTTGATATCAACTCGAATTGATGGTCCCATTGTGGCGGAGACGTAAATACTGCGCCAATAACGACCTTTGGCTCCTGAAGGACGGTTGCGGTCTATGGACTCTTGCAATGCCTTCAAATTCACCATCAAATCTTCGGGCGAAAAAGATACCTTACCAAACATAACATGAACGATGCCAGTCCGGTCAGCCCGATATTCTAATTTACCAGCTTTAAATTCAGCGATGGCAGATGTTAAGTCAGATGTTACTGTACCACCTTTAGGGGATGGCATCAAGCCACGGGGACCTAAAATTTTACCAAGCTTTGCTACCTGAGGCATAACATCAGGGGTAGCAATCAGCTTGTCAAAGTCCATCATGCCTTGTTGAATTTCGTTAATCAGTTCTTCGGAACCGACTATATCAGCACCGGCATCACTGGCTTCTTTAACTTTTTCACCTCTAGCGATAACAGCCACCCTGATGGTTTGTCCCGTACCTTTAGGTAGTACTACGGTTGTCCGCAATTGTTGGTCAGTATATTTGGGGTCAATTCCCAAACGAATATGTGCTTCGACTGCTTCGGGAAACTTTGCTGTTGCGGTTTCTTTGAGCAGGTTTAAAGCCTCTTCGGGGCTATAGTCTTTATCTTCTACCTTCTCTAACAACGCCTGCATCCGGCGTGATAGTTTTTTTGCCATTTTTCTCTCCTGGGGTCATTAACGAGGTTGATTCTCTCCCCCGATACGATTTTGGATGTTCGATTTTGAATTTAAGAAAGATTAATCTGTGACAGTAACGCCCATATTTCTAGCGGTGCCAGCAATAATTTTCATTGCTGCTTCAATGTCATTGGCATTGAGGTCTGGCATCTTGGTTTGGGCAATTTCCTCTAATTGGGCTTTTGTAATCGAACCCACTTTCTTTTTGTTGGGTTCGCTAGAGCCTTTGTCAACTTTTGCTGCTTTGGCAATTAATACCGATGCTGGGGGAGTTTTCAGTACAAATGTAAAACTCCGGTCTTCATATACCGAAATTTCTACAGGAATTACCATCCCAGCTTTATCTGCTGTTTTGGCATTGTACTCCTTACAGAACATCATGATATTAACACCATGCTGACCCAGTGCGGGTCCTACTGGTGGTGCTGGGTTGGCTTTTCCAGCATTGAGAGCCAGTTTAATGAGCGCTACGACTTTTTTCGCCATTCTTTAGTTAGCTTTGTTTCTCAACCTGATTAAATTCCAATTCTACTGGTGTATCCCGTCCAAAAATGGATAGTAAGGCTTTAAGCTTACTCCGTTCCGGACTGACTTCAATCACCTCACCTTCAAAGTCCTTAAATGGACCAGAAAGCACAACTATCTTATCACCAGTAGCCATGTCAATTTTGACAATTGGCTCTTGTTCGGTGGTCTGTTTGAAGATTCTTTCTACTTCTGTATGGGAAAGGGGAACTGGCTTGACGTGACCCCGACCTCTGCCGGTACCACGTTTTTGTTCTGCTCCCACAAAGTTAATTACATGGGAGGTATTTCGCACTACCTGCCAGCTTTCATCGTCCATAGCCATCCTTACCAGCACATAGCCGGGAAAGACTTTCTCTTCTGTTGGCATTCGCTTGCCATCTTTACGGATTTTTACTGCTGGGGTGTGGGGAATCTCCACCTGTAAAATTTTATCAGCGACATCAAAGGTTTGAATACGCTGTTCTAAATTAGTTTTCACACGTTTTTCACAGCCAGAGGCTACTTGTACTGCATACCAGCGTGCTTCTTGGGAAGCATTAATCGCTGTTTCTGTAGTTTCCCCCGACTGCAGTGCCGAATTACGTGGTTCGTCTGTTGCAGAAGTCATTGCTAAACCTATTGAGCTGCCAAAGCAACCAATCTATCAACTAGATTGATTAATGCTGCCTGATTACTGGGTTGGAATATTGCATCGCTTAGGTTTCCAAATAACCAGTCAACTACATAAATCAAAGACGCAGAGAGTGTCACCATTAACAATACAGCTGCTGATTCACTCACCAACTGCCTCCGAGATGGCCAAACAACTTTGTCAAGTTCTTCCCTAAGTCCTTGAAAAAAGTTCCCAATGCTAAACCCTTTGGAGGCTTCTGGCATTTCTGCTTCGCTTTTTTTGCCCACGGCGATCTATCTCCCCCATTTTTGAATATTTTAACTTTCTAAGTTAATTTCTATTTTTACAGTTTGTACAGTAGCTATCCCTGCTAACTGCAAATAAAATAAATTATACCCGAAATCAACTATGATAGCTGTTATGATCACAACTGCCACATTTATTTCGGGTTCGTTTTTTGTTGAGAGCGCGCCCTGGAGGACTTGAACCCCCGACATCAGGTTTTGGAGACCTGCGTTCTACCAACTGAACTAAGAGCGCACCAATTATTTGGGCTTTTTCTGTTATTGCGCTGCAATTTTTCTAGTATAACGCAATTTGGCTAACTTGTCAACATTAGTGTCACTTTCTTCTCAGGTTTGACTCGTCAATGTTATAGTCCCCGTCCTTAAGGACGAGGTTTTTTAAGCTCCCTGCAGTAAGAACACTGCTTGATGTAAAACGATTTTGCTGTTTAATCCTTACCGACAGTTGCCCAAAGCTGTCCAACTCAAGGGTGTCATCACTTAAATAACCTAGCAAACAGTTTCAAACCCTTAGACTGGAAAGACCTACCCCCATTCGGGGTGAATAATGCGGTTTTATACCGTTTTATCCCGACCTGCAGGTCTCTCGCTGTTTGTGGAATTTTTCTCCCATACCAAGGAAGGTGGATTACAAAGGACGGTCAAACCGTTGCTTGATTCGGGTAGCCTTACCTACGCGATCGCGCAGATAATATAGCTTAGCACGTCTGACTTTACCGCGACGTACTATTTTGATTTTATCAATTCGGGGAGAGTGGAGCAAAAATACCCGTTCAACCCCAATTCCTTGAAATACACGGCGAACTGTAATAGTTTCGTTAATTCCACCATTACGTTTGGAAATTACCACCCCTTCGTAGGGTTGGACGCGGAACTTGTCACCTTCTTTAATTTTGACTCCGACTCTGACGGTATCCCCTACGTAAATCTGGGGCAAATCTGATTTTAATTGTTCTGCTTCAATGGAGCGGATAATTTCTTGCGCGTTCATAGTCTATAAAAACTCACGATCAACCATCATAAACTAGCTATTGCTTCCAAGTCTAGTGATTGTGACATTCTTCCACCAGGTTCCCCTAGGGTGTAGCGGTAGGTGACCCAATCTTGCGGTTGGGTATTCCTGCTTCTTTGGTCACACCTAGACTTGCGTCCCCGGACAAGGATACCTCCACTGATGTTTTTCCCTGTACAAGGCACTATCACGGAGAAATACGTATAATAAAAAAAACATATAACTCTGTGACGGTACTGGACTAATGAAATTGAGTGTCGTAATTACGACATACAACCGGCTAGCATTGCTGCGACGAGCTATTGCATCAGCATTGAACCAAACAATTCCCTGTGAGGTGGTTGTTGTTGATGATTGCTCCTGTGATGCTACTCAAGATTATATTCATAGCTTAATTGAACAGTTGTCAATTTCTGGAGAATCTCGCCTAGTTTACCATCGTAACCAGGAAAATTCCGGTCATGCAGCCACGGTAAATGCTGGTGTCACCAAAGCTAGTGGTGACTGGATTAAATTTTTGGATGATGACGATTATTTAGCTCCTAATTGCTTAGAGGAGATGACAAAGGCGATCGCACTTTGTCCTAGTGCGGTGATTTGCTCTTGCATTGCGGCTCAGGTTGATCAAAATGAAGTCGAACTTAGTCGGACTCCTGTTGTCGGTCCTGGTGCAGCTTTTTACATTCCCCAAGCGGATATTCACTACGGGATGTTATTGGAGTTAGTTCCTTTTGGTACACCAGTGCAGGTGGCTTGTCGTCGTGATGCTTTCTTACAAACTGGGGGTTGGGATTCCCAACTAGATGCTAACTGCGATGATATTGATTCTTGGATTCGGATTTCCCAGTTTGGGGATGCCATTTTTCTCAATCAATGTTTAGCTTATCGCACTGTTTGGTCTGGTGCTTACAATCACAAGTTTTCTCTCACCAAAAGGTTAAATACAAATATCTTGATTAAGGAGAAAATTTATGCCTTTGTAGATAAAAAACACCACTCTTATCTTCCCAGTTTTGAGGAAATCAAAAATTACTTAAAACTACATTGGATTCTAGTAGCTGTGAAACAAAAACAGTTCTCTGATACCCTCAAAATGGGATTATCAGCAATAATTTATTGGAAATCTTGGCTCATTTTACTATCTGCTGTTTTATCACGCCGTACCCATACAAAAAATACTTATCTACGTAAAATTATTTTAATTAATTCATGAATTCATTAACTAATTAATGAGATGAATAAAAAACTATTCTTGTTTGTGTCTTAAAGGGTGTTTAGAAAATAAATGTAACACTCCCGTGAAGGTCTATAAACCGGGTTTCTTTTGGCGTCAATACTCAGATTCTCGATTCTCAACCCATCCCAAACCCGGTTTTTTGGTCTTTACCTTTTATTTATAAACAACCTCTTAGAAGGTATTTAGAAAATAAATATAAAACAAAACTTACGTGAGGGTCTATAAACCAGGTTTCTTTTGGCATACATACTCAAATTATGGGTTTTCCACCTATCCCAAACCCGGTTTTTTGGTCTTTACCTTTTATTTATAAACAACCTCTTAGAAGGTGAAACTTGCAAATCAAAAAATATCCTAAAATGTGATAGTCCTATAGGCATCCTTACCTGTATAAGTGGGAGTTGCAAATCAAAAAATATCCTAAAATGTGATAGTAGTAAAAAATATCTTTTTAAATAGTCATACAGACATCCTTGCCCTGGTTGACTGACAAAAGTCTTGGAAGTGTTGAAATTTCGTAGCCCCTCCACCCAACGCAATCGGTTGCGGTTGTTGGGTTTCTACATCAAAAAGATTTGTCACTCAATCAGCATCCTTGCCTGTATAAGTGGAACTTAAAAATCAAAAAAATATCCTAAAATCTGATAGTGGTACAGGCATCCTTGCCTGTATAAGTGGAACTTGAAAATCAAAAAAATATCCTCAAATTTGATAGTGGTACAGGCATCCTTGCCTGTATAAGTGGAACTTGAAAATCAAAAAAATATCCTAAAATCTGATAGTAGTACAGGCATTTTTTTTGATAGTGGTACAGGTATCCTTGCCTGTATGAGTGGTCAGGCAAGGATGCCTACCCCACAATATGGGATAATTTATGTGTTATTATTTTCCCATCACCAACGCCATTTAAGAGACCATTTATAAAGTAAATATGGTTCTTCAGTACCTGTTATGCCAAACTATTAGTTAAAACGAAAATTATGCTGTTAAATAAAAGCTTAAATGACCAGAATGCTTAAAAAGTTAGTTTCTGTTAACAATTAAAGCATGTATCCCTTGTACAGCTTGAATTTTGAGCTTTTGATAGACATTTTTAGCATAATACGTACTGAAGAGCCGTAAATATTAAGTCTATGGGTGTAGGGAGAAACCGGGTTTTTATGTAGAGTATCGAATCCGCATCGTACTTAGTCTCAAAGAAACCCGGTTTCTTGGGTCTTAAGGTTTACTTTATAAATAACCTCTAAGTGATTTAACCCACTTTCCTGAAAAAATATCGTGTAGCAGGGTGTAAAAACAGGGAATAATCAACAAAGTTAAAACTGTCGCCAGAGACAATCCTGAAAACACCACCACACCCAGGGGTTGCAAAAATTCTGATCCTTCTCCAATTCCCAATGCTAGGGGAAACATACCTAAGACAGTAGTAATGGTGGTCATTAATATAGGACGCAAGCGCTGGGGTGCTGCTTTTAATATCGCCGTTTGTCTATCAACTCCGTGTTTTTCCCGAATTTGATTTGCCAATTCCACCATAATAATGGCGTTATTGACGACAATCCCCACCAATAACACTGCACCTACTATTACAGTAGCACCAATGGCGGTGTTGGTGATGTAAAGTCCAAAAATTCCCCCACATAAAGCCAAAGGAATAGTAAACATAATTACTAATGGGTCTACCAGGGAATTGTATTGCACTGCCATCACCACGAATACTAAAAATGCAGCCAGTCCTCCCAATACCTTGAGAGAGTTTTGCAATTCCTGGTTAGATTCGGAACTAGTACTAGGTAAAACTGTTACCCCTTCAGGTAAGTTTAAATCAGCTAAGACTTGATTTACTTGTGCTAGGGCTGTACTTAAATTTGCTCCCTCCCTTAAGCTACCAGCAATGATAAATACCTGACGCTGGTTAATGCGCTGAATTTCTCCCGGTGCTTTACCTTCTACAATACTGGCTACATCCCTTAAACGCACTTGGCGATTATTATCCACAAACAAAGGTAATCTTTCCAATTGGGAAACGGATTTTACCGATTCTTCATTTAATTGCACCCTAATATCAACTAGACGATTATCCCGTTGTAGTTGGGTGGGAACGCTACCTAAAATCGCAGTTTGAATGGTTTCTCCTATATCCTGGGTAGTTAACTCTAAGGCTTTAATCCTTGCCCAATCTGGTATGATTTTTACCTCTGGTTGACGGGGGTCAGCATCGGGACGAAATCTGACTAAGTTGACTTTTTCATCTAAACTAGCAAGTACTTGCTTCCCTGCTGCTTCTAACTTTTGAGTATTATTTCCTTGCAGCATAATATCAATGTCAGCACCACGCACGGGGGAGTTATTAAGAATTAAACCCCGTACCTGACCTGGAAATATACGTAGACGAATATTTACTAAGTTGAGCTTGTTAAATTCCCGGGATACTTTTTCTGTGTAAGCTGCTATGTCTGTCCCTGGTTTTAAGGTAATGGTGCTAGAACTGCGTAGGGGATTAGAAATGGTACTACTACTAAACAAAAACCCACCGATTGAAGAAAACACATACTCTGTTTCCGGTTGTTCCTGGAGAATCCGATCCACTTCAGTCATGACTTTTTGGTTCACTTCCAGGGGTGTTCCCGGAGGAAACATCGCAAATAATCTCGCTTGTCCGGTATTGATGCGGGGAAGGATTTCCTGGGGAATTTGCGGTGCTAACCACAAACTACCACCCCCTAAACAAATAATGGCGATCGCCAACACTAGCAACCGCATACGCAATACTTTTGCTAAAAAACGACTGTAGCTGTTGGTAGCAGCATCAAAACGCTGATTAAATTTCTCTAGCAACCAAAACTTACTGATACCGCTAGAAATCCGCCAAGCTAACATTCGGGATGTTAACATTGGTACAACGGTAGCGGCGATTAAGATCGAAGCAGCTACGGAAAAACTAATAGTTAAAATTAATTCTTTGAATAGCAGAATCACAAAGCCACCAATAAGTAAAAACGGCAACACTGCTACTAAATTGGTACTAGTAGAAGCAAGCAAAGCCGATTCCACTTCCTGACTGCTGACTTCTGCCTGTTGAATTACTTGTTGTTGACTAAAGCCAGTTCTAGTTACTTTACCAGGAGTCATACCCATACCCTGGGCAATATTCTCCAACATGACGATGGAATTATCCACCACAATTCCCACACCCAAGGCTAAACCACCCAAACTAAACACATTCACAGATAAACCAAATATCCCCATCAAAATGATGGCAGCTAGGGTAGCTAAGGGAATAGCAATAACGATAATAAATGTTTGACGCAGCGAACCCAGAAATAACAACACGGCGATCGCAGCTAATGTCGATCCCAACAAACCAGCAGTACTAACGTTGGCAATAGAATTACGTATAAATACAGACTCATCTAAAGTTGGAGTCAAAATTGTTCCTTCAGGAATCAAGCGAGACTGTTTGAGTTCCTCAATCCGTTTTTTCACAGCATCTACAACATTAATGGTATTAGCATCTGGTTGTTTTTGGATGCTGAGTTTCACCGCTTCTTTCCCATTCAGGGAGACAAAAATCCGTTGTTTTTCTGTGCCATCTATAACTTCGGCAAAATTCCGCAAATAGACGCGACGGTTACTAGCACTTTGAGAGGGGGAGAGGGAAGAATTAGGGGAAGCAGAAACTTCAAAGGTAAGATTCCTAATTTCATCAGCATTCTCAAACCGTCCTACCGTTCGAGTCAAGGGTTCGGAATTATCACCTAAAATTCTTCCTCCAGCAATATCTTGATTGCGTTCCCTTAATTGATTTAAAACATCCGTTAATCCCACACCAAGAGCTTGCAACCGTTCTAAATCAATATTAACTCGGACTTCTTCATTGACTCCCCCCGATACATCTACCCCCGCAACTCCCGCAACTACACCGAGTTCCCGTGCTAACTCTTCTTCTGCAAATACCCGTAAATCTACTCCTGTTCGGGAGGGTGAAGTTAAGGCAAATTCATAAACAGGTAATTGGGAAGGCTCATATTTAAAGATACGCGGTGCTTCGATAATATCTGGTAACCTACTTCTAGCTCTATTAAAAGCTGCCGTGGCATCATTGAGAGCTTGGTCAATCTTCCCCCCTGGTTTAAAGTATAGATTTAAACTCACTCGTCCTTCACGGGTTTGGGAAAAAACTTGTAACACTCCCTCGGTAGCAGCAAAAGCTTCTTCCAAAGGTTTCGTAATTTGATCCACCGCAACTTCTGGAGACACTCCCGGTGCTTGTACACGCACCCCAATGCGAGGATAGGTAATAGAAGGCAGCAAATCTACTGGCAGCCTGGTAATAAAAAACAATCCAATTACCATCACTGCCACAGTTAACATCAGAGTACCAATATGTTGGCGGATAGCAAGGGTGCTAATACTAAATCCACCACCCTTTTTTAGAAGCTGCATTAATTTTGCCTTTTTGACTCTTGTGTTTCTGACAGTATAGATAGACGCACTTCATCCCCTTCTTTTAAAGGTTTGCTGGCACGCACTACATAATTTTCTCCCGGTTGTAAACCAGATAAAATTTCTACTCTACCATCAGCACGTTTCCCTAACTTGACAGTTCTCGCTGTAACCGTTGTTTTGTCACTGATACGCCTAATTACAAACACCCTGCCATGAGACTTTTGTTTCTCTGTGCCAGAATCAATTCCCTCAATTGCTGTCAGTGGTACTACTATTTGCTCTTGTGCCTTACCCGTAAATTTTACCCTTGCCAGCATTCCACTACTGATTTTGCCATCGGTATTAGGTATCACTATCTCCACCGGTACTAAACGAGCCGTAGCATCTGCAGCGGGAGAAATACGGGTGACGCTACCAAAATAATATGGATCTCCAGGAAAAGCATCCAAACGTACTTTTACAGACTGCCCCACCTGGATATTTGCTAGCTCTAACTCTGATACTTGAACAACAACTTTCACCCGGTTAAAGTCACCTATTTTTAAGACCTCATTCCCCGGTTGTAAGAGATTTCCCGGTTCCGTACTCTTCTCCAATACCAAGCCAGCAATAGGAGACTTAAGTTTGGCATAGGTTCTCCGTTCTTTTGCTTGCTCTACTACAGCTTTTTGAGCCGTCAATCTACCTTTAGCAGCAACAACAGCCTCCTGTTCCGTTTGCACTTTTTCCTGAGATGCACGGAGGATTTGAGCCGCAGTTTGGGCATTGGTTCGTGCCTGTTCTGCCGACTGTTTAGCGATCGCCCCTGCTTTTAATAATTTCTCTTGCCTTTGGGCATCAGACTTAGCTTGTTGCAACTCCAACTTAGCCTTTTCCACCTCCGCACGGGCATTACTTACCTGATTAGTAGCCCTGGCTACCTCAGATTTAAGGGCTGCCATTTCCGCTTCCGCCTGATTTAATGCTGTTCTCAGTAGGGTATCGTCCACCTGTCCCACGATTTGCCCTTTTTTCAGGGCATCTCCCACATCAACATTTAACACCAGTAATTGTCCTTCCACTTGCGATCGCACGGATACGGTACGGAAAGGTGTAGTATTACCTATATACTCCAACTGCTGACGCAACAAGCCTTTTTTGGCAATAGCCACATTTACAGAGGTTGCTTGGTTATGAGTGCCTGTTCTTTGTCTTTTAGATTGAGCTTCAGCAGATTCCTTGGGAAATGAACCGCAACTTGTAATTATTACTCCCATACCCAGCAGGCAAACTATTGGTAAAATATACCGCAACATTGGGCGATTGCCAGGTGAAAATCCCCTCAAATCCCCTTCCCTATAGCTGAGCATTGATTTTTGTTCTAAGGTAGCACAGGCAGCACAACTTCTATATCCCGGAAGGATTTCCGTAGAAATCTGCCTCAACCTAGGCTCTAAACCCTCCTCTACACCTTTAACCCTTTTCCCCATATCTGTATTTATTTTCATTGCTGAATTATACTGGGTGTGAATTACCCGGCTTTTGCTGGTAACATGTTCGTATTTTAACTAGTTGATGCTGCTGTTTAATTTTCTGCCAAAAAAGACTGTTTTTACTCTCAATGGAACTTTTGTGTATGCAAATAGCCTGATACGGAAATTTAGGTATGATAGATATCACTGATTGGGTAAACACAAGCAGAAATAAGGTTAATAGGCAGTCAGGAAAAAATTTTTTTTAACTATAGAAAATAACTATATTTTCCCAGTCAAATCAGCAAAACTTTCACTCTGCTGGCACAGAAACAATTTTATATTACTCTCTGCAAATTTGACACTCCACACGGCTTCTAGCCGTGGGATTCTTGGTTCAACGACTCGCCGTTAGACAGCAGGCTTACGCCCTTCGGGTATCTCCTAAGCCCTCCGGGCAGGCTGTGCCAACAAAGACGCTCCGCGTTAGCGTTAGCTCCCCTGAAAGGGGCACGGCAGTCGCACCCCTGCGGGGAAGCAAGCTACATGGGGGAGGGCACGCCACTTCTCTCAACGCGCTTAACCCGCGCACGAGAGTGGCTCCCCATAGACGCGTTAGCGTAGCTTTCTCGTAGAGTAGC